>Ga0302196_10000167_pt1 | contig 66406 bp, 44 predicted proteins | sample II_Bog_N1_3_FD_198794 | JGI IMG/M metagenome (GOLD analysis project Ga0302196, IMG submission 198794) | Peat permafrost microbial communities from Stordalen Mire near Abisko, Sweden - II_Bog_N1_3 | ecosystem: Environmental > Terrestrial > Soil > Wetlands > Peat | place: Sweden: Abisko... | reverse complement strand
GCCCACGCCAGGGCGAGGCAGAGTGAAGCGGGGATTTTCATGGGCGCCGGACGGCACGGTTTCCGGCGCCAACCTACACGCGGCGCCTTCCCAGAGGAAGGATTCTTTCTCCAGGGCCCGGGGATTTCCGGGTTCGACGCGATGGCTTCGGGCCCACACCATCGCCCCATGAGCACCCCCGCCGAGCAGCTTGTGGACGAGATTGAACGGCTCCTTCCCTCGTTCCTTGAGGACCCGGTCGACGGCCCCCAGTCAAAAGGCAACGCAGCCGTGCTGGTGATCGACCCGGAGGGGAGAACGGTCGGCCGGATCTTCGGCAAGGACCCGGACCGCGGACGCTGGTGCTTTGGGATCGCAAGCCGCAAGGTGATCCAGGTCTGGCGCACGGGCTATGCCACCGGAGAGTTCGAGCGCCTGGTCTACGCCGGCAAGCTGGACGAGGGACCGACGGGGGTTAACCGCCCGGACTTCATCGGCTGGCAGGGCGGCGTTCCGCTCGAGGATGCAAAGGGCGCACTCTATGCCGCCGCGTTCTCCGGGTTCCGGGGGATCAAGGACATCGAGATCATAGAAAAGGCCTCCGCGGCCGTCCCGGGGCTCCGCGTGCGGACCCACTCTCTATAAGTGAGGGTCAGCCGACCGCGCGGCACAGGCGGTCGAACGCGATGAACGCGCGGTCCAGGTGGCGCTGCGTGTCCCTCGGGTCGATCCCGGCCTTGCGCCAGGTCTCCTCGCTATCGGTCCAGATGGCGGCCTCGCACGGGAGCCCGTAGCCCAGCTTGTCCGCCATGCGCGCGGCGATGTGGAGGAGATGGATGTACGGCAGATGCTTTCCCGCGGGGTTCCGGTGATCGCGGATCGCCCTGGGGATCTCCCCGGGGAAGTGCCAGGCCTCAAGGATGAGCGACGTGGCCTGGGGGCTCGTGAGCCCGAATGCATCGGATTCCCATGTGCCCAAATCGGTGTTCACCGCCGGGTCCACCTTCTCATCGCTGCCCGCCTCGGCTAACATCAGGTCGAAGGCCAGCATCCCCAAGGGGCGCAGGAGCCCGATCGCATACGCTGTCGGGGCATCCTCGTCGGCGGCTGTGGCAAATTCCTCCATGAGGAGCGCCACCAGGATCGAGTTCAACCGAAGCTGCTTCTTGGTAAGCCCATAGGCTGGAAGCATATCCGGACCGATCTGGTCGATCGCCATGACGCCAACGATCCGATGTATCTCCTGGAGCCCGACCAAGTGGCTCGCCGCCTCGATGGAGGCCAAGGGCTCGCTCGGGGAAAAGGCCGCGCTGTTGGCGATCCGGATGATCCGGGCCGCTAGCGTGGCGTCGCGTTTCAGGAGGACGGCGGCATCGGCCATCCCCATGCGGTGGTCGCGGATGAGCCGCGTGAGCTGGGAGAATATGCGCGGCGTGCCCACGAACCCCTGGGCAAGCCTCAAGAGGTCGTCCTTGGCGTAGGCGACGGTGCTCATCACTCTTGTTTCGGACGAATCGGTCGCCCCTTGAGCTGATTCTGGCCCGTTTGGCTGGAGGCACCCCCGTTGGCTACCCCTGCAATTTGACGGTCAAGTAACCAACGCATCGATCCCGCCCTGGAGGCCAGCATCGTGGGACCCCGGTATGCCCCACCCCACAGCGACCCCTAGCTATGGCCATTGAGGGAAAAATCGTCGTTCCAGTTCCCTTGGCGGTCAGTGAGGCCATGGCGGCAAATGACGAACACCGCGAGACCCGGCCCACTGACAAGATCGCCTTTGGTGAAAAGGTCGCCCTCGGGTCCGGCTACCTGGCCATCTTCTACGGGAATTCGGGGGTCAAGAGCCTTGCCATCCCGGTCTATCAGATGGTGCTCGGTGTCAACCCGGCGGTGCTGGGCCTCGTCCTCGCAATCCCGCGCTTCTGGGACGCCTTGACCGATCCCGTGGTCGGCATCATCTCCGACAACTTCCATACGCGCTTCGGCCGGAGGAAGCCGCTTATAATCGTGGGCGCGCTCCTCCAGGCGACCGCCTTCGGCCTGATATGGATGGTCCCGAAGGGAATGAGCCACGCCTCCACCATCGCCTACCTGGTCGGCACGCTGCTCCTCTTCTACACCTGCTTCTCGATCTTCTCGGTGCCGCTCATGAGCCTCACCTATGAGATGACGCCCGACTACCAGGAGCGCACGCGGGTGTCCGCATTTGGGGGGTTCTTCCAGAAGATCGGCGAGCTGACCTACAGCTGGACCTTCTGGGCGGCCAACCTGGCGATCTTCGGCACGATGCTCTCGGGGGTCCGCATCATTGGCTGGTCGATTGGCATCGTCGTGATGGGCATCGTGGGGATGATGCCGGGGATCTTTGTCCGGGAGCGCTACTACAAGAAGGCCGCGGTGCAGGAAAGGGTCCGGCTCATGCCCGCTTTCAAGGCAGCCTTCAGCAACCGAGCCTTCACCGTGCTCCTGGGCCTGACGGTCTGCCAGGTGCTCGCAGGCATGCTCGCAAGCAACATCGACTACTATCTTCTTGTCTATAACATATGCGGCGGTGACATCGTGGAGGGGACGAAGTGGAAGGGTATCCTTTCATCCGCCTACGCCGTGTTTGGCATGGCGATGATCTATCCGGTGAACTGGATGGCCAACCGCTACGGCAAGCGGACCACGCTGAGCGTGATCTTCGGGCTGGTGCTCGTGGGATCCGTCGCCAAGTGGATCGTCTTCACGCCGGGAAACCCGTGGAAGATACTGTTCGACCCGCTCCTCTGCAGCCCCGTGTGGACGGCGCTTGCCGTCCTCACACCCTCGATGCTCGCGGACGTCTGCGACGACGACGAGTTGCAGCACGGCCTGCGGCGCGAGGGAATGCTCGGCTCCCTCTTTTCCTGGATCCAGAAGACCGGATACGCGCTGGCCTTCTTTGGCTCGGGACTGGTGCTAAACCTCATAGGATTCGACGCCTCGCACGGCGGGATGCAGTCGGCCTCCACGATCCTCGGGATGAGGCTCACCCTTGCGGGGTCGACCGCCCTGTGGTCGGTGATCGCGATCTGGCTGCTGGCCTACTATCCGCTCACCAAGGCGCGGGCCTACGACACCCGCGACAAGCTCGAGGCGCACCGCGGAACCCTGTGAGCCTAGCGCGCGCTGTCGCGGGCCACCCGCGCCTCATATCGTGAGATGATCTCGGCGCCCGTCACCGCGGCCACGGCCGGGGCCGCCCCGAAGTCCGGAAGCGCGGACTCTGCCATGAAAATCCTCTTCCTGTCCCCGAGGACGGAGTCTTTTCGAAGCGGCAGCACCGCTATTTGGAGCCGGCCTCCAGCAATCTCCGCCGCGTAGCGGCGGAGTCCGAGGTCGAGGGCGTCCCCATTGTAAAAGTCGTCCACGAGCAGCCGTCCGTTGAGGAGGATCCTGGCAACATCGCCCACATAGTGGATGCGCAGGATCGGATCGGTTCCCATGTCGATTCCCCGGGGGAGCTTCACGTCCCAGACGGCGGCCTTCGTGAAATCCGCGTCCGAAGGCTCGGTGGCGACCGGCTCCGCGATTTTCCCGAGCGGGATGTCCCGCGGCGTTCCCGCGTCCTGGACCTTCGAGAGCGAGGGCTCGAGCGACACCGCGACCGGCAGGGCCGGGCTGTAACGGGTGAACACACCGTCGGAACTGCCGCCGGCCAGCGCATCCGGGGCCGGGTAGATGCCCACCGTCAGGCTCGACCTGTCGCTGGAGGAGAGCCGCACAGTGTCGCCGTCCAGGACCATCCCCGCACGGGTCAGGAGGACACGGTCTCGGCCCAGGTACGCTCCCTTCCAGAGCGAGAGGGAGTCCGAGTCGTCAAGAAGGACCACCCGGACCGAGCCCCCGTCGGCACCGGCAACCGTGAACGCAGCACCTCGTCCGGGTGACACGGACCGTGCCACGGACTCGCCGGCAACGGCGAATTGCGTCGGCACCCCCCGTGTTTCCGAGAAAAAGACCGTGCGCATGCCAGCGTCCTCGACCCCGCAGACCGGCTCCGCCGTGGCGTAGGCGAGCGTGACGCCGTGGCCGAGATCCATGTTGAACGGCCAGAAGAAGACGCTGTCGGCCGGGATGTCGACCGGCACCGCCGGGACCGTGACCCGCCCGGTGGGTAGGTTGAGGGCGAACTGGACGCCGCGCTTGGCCGGCATCTCGAGCGAGCGCTCATAGTTGTTCACGAAGACGTAGCCGGCGTTGCCGTCGGATCTCACGGCCCAGCGCAGCGTCGCCGTGTCGCCCTTTGTCCCCGGGCGCGTGTCCGGGATCGAGGGCCCCATGCGCGCCAAACCCGCGCCGTAGTCCGCAAGGAAGAGGTGGAGGCGGCGGAGCAGGTGGTACTGCGGCCGAAGCTGCCCGAACTCTCCAAGCGGTGCCTGGAAGTCGTAGTTCTTCACGGGCATGTCGTTGTAGTTGGTGGTCGCCGTCGCCTGGTTCTCCATGAGGGTCGAGAGCTTGCCCTCGGGATTGGTTCCGCCGTGGTACATGTAGTAGCCGGGCAGCGTGCTCCCCGAGCCCAGCTTCACGAGCGTCGTCGACAGGACGTCCTCCGGGTTTATCAGGATCCGCCGGTGGTAGCTGCTCATCATGCCGCCCCCGATCTCGCAGGTGAGGTACGGATACCGCGGCACGTCCGGGGCCTCCTGGACCACGCGGCCCCTCATCTGCTCCTGGGTGATGTCCCCCTCGATGCGCAGCAGGGAAAAGCGGAAGGCGTTCCAGAAGATCCCCGGCATCGACGTGAGCTGGCGGCTCCAGAATCCCTCGGCGTAGGCGCCATAAAGGGGGACGATCTCCCCGAACGGCATGGGTGTCGTGGTCTGCGTCCACCCGGTCCTCGTGTAGAGCGGCACGTCAAGCCCCTCCACGCGCGCTATCCCCTTTAGAGCCATCATGTACTCGGCCGGGCCCTCGAACTCGTTGTCGAGCTGGATCCCGATCACCGGGCCGCCCTCCTTCCAGAGTTCACCCCTGAGCTGGCCGGCAATCTCCCTGTAGAGAAGGCGCACCTTTCCAAGGAAGCGCTCGTCCGTGGTCCTGAGCCTCCATCCCTTGTTGACCAGCCAGTCGGGAAAGCCGCCGTTCCTGACCTCGCCGTGGCACCAGGGACCGCACCTGACGACCACCTTTAGACCCATGCCGCCGGCAAGGCGGACAAACTCGCGCAAGTCGTGGTCGCCGGTCCAGTCCCACTGCCCCTCGATCTCCTCGTGGTGATTCCAGAAGACGTAGGTGGAGACGACCGTGACGCCCCCCGCCTTCATCTTGAGAAGCTCGTCGCGCCATTCGGTCGCCGGGTAGCGCGTGTAATGGAACTCCCCCATGACCGGCGTCAGCGGCCTGCCGTCCAAGATAAGGCTTTCATTGTCGATCGTAAGCAAAGAGCCGCCCGGGGCGAGGTCCCCCCCCATGTGGAACTGCTCGGCGCTCGGGGCCGGCTGCGTGCGCACGGTGACCGTGAGCGGGCCGGCGCTCGCAACAGTCACGAACGCAATCAAACAGTTTAGCCCGGCGAGGACGTTTGCTTTGTGGTTTATCATTTTAGAAGGGCCCGTCGAAAAGGGCTTAATGTGCCCAGTTACACCCACCCGTCCTGGCCTCAGGTCCGGATGCCGCGTCGGTCAGCAGCCGGGACTCATTGGACGGAATTGCGCTCGACCAGCCGGACAGGAAGGACGACGCGGCGCTCCGGGATGCGCTGTCCCGTCGAGAGCATGTCGAGCATCGTGGCGGCCTGCTCGGCCATGTCCCTGAGCGGCTCCTCGATGGTCGTAAGCGGCGGATTGAGGAGCGACGACACGCGCTCGTTCTCGCCCCCTATGAGCGAGATATCCTGCGGCACCTTGAGGCCCATCACGTACGAAAGGATATGGAGACACTCGAGCGCCTCAAAGCTTGAACCCGGGGCGTAGATTGCGTCCGCCCCCGCGCGGACCGCGCGGGTGACGACCGACATGAGGTTGCTCTCGGGCCCGAAAAGGGAGCAGCGCTGCTCGTCGGCCGCAAGGTTAGCTTCCGAGAGCGCCTTCTTGAATCCCTTCAGGCGCTCGCCGAAGGCCACATAGTCGCCGCCGACGAAGGCGAGCTTGCGCTTGCCCCGGTCTATGAAGTGCCGGGCGGCCATGTAGCCCGCCGCGTAGTGGTCGGAGCACACGACATACTCGTCCTTGACTAAGAGGAACTTGTCGATGTGCACGACCGGCACCCGCTTCTCGAGCTCGCTCACCAGCTCGCGCAGCTCCTTCGCCTCGGTCACGACGACGATCCCGTCGATGAACTTGGTCGGAAGCTCCACAAGCGGGTTCACGGGAAGGAGGACGCCGATGTTGCGCCGCGAGAAGGCGAACGAGAGATGGGCGGTGAGCGTGCCCGCATAGCCGCCAAAGCGGTCGGGGTACGTCGGCTCGGAGAGGATCGCCACCTCCCTGTTGCGCACCGACGCCTGCGGCTTGAGGTTCAACTCGGCCGCCGCGCGAAGGACCGCCTCGCGCGTCTCCGTCTTCACGCGGTCACGGTTGTTGAGGACCCTGCTGACCGTCCCTGGCGAAACATTCGCAAGCCGGGCCAGGTCGTAGATCGTCGCCCTTTTTGCGGCCTTCAACCCCTGGGGCTGGGCGGCTTCCTCGCCCGATTGGAGATTTGGATCAGCTTTTGAATTCGAGGAGTCTTTTGCTTTTGGCACAGGAATTATTGAGGGTCCGCGTTACTATTTTTGAAATCCAGAAACTGTTCATATTCACTCATTATGCTCCCAAAGTGTCACTCTAGAAACATGGTTGTAGGGCGGGTAAAATGCGAAGGAACCCGTGACCAATTCGATCCGGCCGTCGTTGAACATGTCGGCGGCCTTGACGACCACCAGGTGGGTCGGCGCCCGCGCGAGGATCCGGGGCGTAAAGTGCTCATGCCCATCATTTTCAAACGCCATGAGTGAGACGGCATCCTTGTCGTTCCAGTCGTTGAAGCAGCTCGTCGCCACGATGTCCATGTGCCCGCTTCCCCGGAGGTCCACGGCGATGGGGCTAAAGGCTCCGGAAAAGTCGCCCACCTTGTGGTATGTGAACTTTCCGCCGCCCATGTTCTCGAGCCAATGGACGCCGTGCCATGGCCGCGGGCCAGGGGTCGCGTAGCTGAAACCGTCGCCGTTGGTGAAGATGACATCGGGCCGCCCGTCCTGGTTCACGTCCGCTATAGTGAGGCCGCTGCTGCCGTAGTCCTGGTTGGTCGATCCATGGATCACCTGGTCCCTGAAGTTGCCCTGTCCGTCTCCCGTGAACATGTGCACCTCCTCCACCTTCTTTGATACAAGCGCAACGATGTCCATGTTTCCGTCGCCGTGCATGTCGGCAACCGGCGCATGGATCGTGCCCGGCAGATCCAGCAGCTGGTGGCTCTTGTAGGTCCCGTTGCCCATGTTCTCCATCCAGCGAATCTCCCCCTCAAGGTAGCCGAACTGCCCGACCACGAGATCCGGGAGGACCGAATGCTTGGTGAGCCGAGCCGCCTGCACGTACGTGACCCTCGCGACCTTGTCGAGCAGCACGTGGTTTGTGAAGTGGTTCTTCCCGTCGTTCTCGAGGATCACGACCGAGCCGATCTTGTCGTTGTCCGGGAAGATGATCCCCATGGAGGCCACAAGGACGTCCAGGTGGCCCGTCCCGCGCAGGTCCGCCGCCTCGAGGTGCGCGGGGCCCTGGATCGGCCCTCCGATGTCCTGCTCCTCGAACTTCCCCGGGCTCACCTGCCTTATCCAGGTCACCTTGTTGAGGCGCCCGTCGGCCACGAGCACGTCCTTTAGGCCGTCCTGGTCGAGGTCGCAGATCAGGAGATCGGTGATCCAGGGAAGCCCTTCGAGGGGCCTGCCGATGGGGTGTGGCCTGAAATAGTCCTCGTCCAGCGGCTGGGTCTGCCGCACGCGCCTGACCTGGCCCGCCGGGCCCGCGGTCGCGGAGGGCCCGCCCTTGTGCGCGGTCCTGCTGTACGTTAGCCATGCGCCGACGGCCACAAGCGCCACGGCACCCACGATCACGCTTTTCCTTTTCATCGGAAGGTGTCGGCAGTGATGTTGCCGCTTAGGCGTTCGCCGATCGCGTTCCTGAGTTCCGTGCTCCCGTCAGGAGCGAGGCTGAGCGCCCTCTGCCAGTTGCGGCGCGCCTGCTCGGAGTAACCCTCCTGGTAGAGCACGTCCCCCAGGCTCAGGTAGATCGTTGGGTTTCGCGGCTGCAGGGAGGTCATGGTTTCGAGCGCGTCGGCGGCGCTGCGGAACTCCTTGTGCTGGGCGCATGCGACGGCCTTGGACGCGTAGGCCGTGGCGTCATCAGGCGCCAGCTTTATCGCCTTGTCATAGAACTTGCCCACGGCGTCGGCGATGTGCCCCCGATCGCTTTCGGCGTTTCCTGCCAGCAGGTACGCGGTGTAAAGCATGGCCGTAAGCGATTTGTATCGGGGCGACTGAGCGTTCTCAAGGGCAACGGCTTGCTCCAGCGGCACGATCGCGGAACCGGGCTCCGAATTGCCGAGGAAATACTGGCCCAGGAGGGCCCTGGAGGCCACGTCGGCGGGGTTCATCTCGACCAGCCTCTCAAGGCACACCGCCGCCGCATCGCGCTCACCTGCAGACCAGAGGATCTTCGCCATGTTCAGGTTGGCCGAGTTCAGGTACGGCTCCTTCTCAAGCACCTTGGCGAGAAGCATGCGGGCGGTCCGGGTGTCGTCCCTGAGGACCGCCACCGTGGCATAGGCCTCGAGGATGGGGATCGAGTCGGGCTTCTTCGCATAGAACTCCGCCATGAGCCGCTCGGCGTCATCAATCCTCTTCAGGGCCACGAGGGACTTGACAATGTAGGGGCAGATCTTCTCGGGGTCCGCCCCCTTCGCCAGCGCCTTTTCGTACTCGGCGACCGCTTCTTCCTCGTGGTGGTTGCTCGACTGCTCCCAGCCCCGCAGCAGCTCGGGGACCGGGCTCTTTGGGTCCAGCTCCTCTATCCGGTCAATGAAGGGAAGGGCCCGCGTGATCTGGCCCATCGCGAAATATTCCTCGAACTTGAGCCCGAGGAGCACCGTGTCGTAGCAGTCGCCCATCAGGGAATCCATCCACGGATCCACGGGCTCGGGCTCCGGCTTCTGCCGGCTCCATTGCCTGAGCGCCGAAGCCCGCTTGTCATCTCCCCTCCTGTCGAAGACCTGGGCAAGCAGGCCCGCCGCCGAGGTCATATCGGGATGGCTCGCGATGAGCGCCTCAAGCCGGGCGATCGCGAGGTCGTCCTTGCCCTGCATGAGATCTATCCTCGCCAGGGTGAACGTTGCCTGGGGCTGCCCGGGATCGGTCGAGAGGATGGCCGCGTACTCCTTCTGGGCGTCGTCGGTCTGGCCGCTCTTTAGGAGCATGGCCCCAAGGGTCAGCCTCGCGGGAAGATAACCGGGCTCGGCTTCGATGGCCGAGCGAAGCTCCTTCGCCGCGCCGCTTAGGTCCCCGCGCATCTGCGCGAGCTCGGACAGGTAGTAGTGGTCGTGCGCATTAAGCGGCGCGCGCTTGGAGACCACTCCGTAGGTCGCAAGCGCCTCGTCATCCAGCCGGTTTGCCTGGAAGAGATGCGCGAGGGACCTCAGATCCTCGGCATCATAGTCGCCCCTGCGGACCTTGTCCCGTGCGGCCTCAAGGGCCTCGTTGAACGCCGCGGGGCGCCCCCCATAGCTCGAAAGGCCCGGGAGTCTCGGCGCGGCCGCCTTCCGCACAAGCACAAGACCTGCCGCGGCCGCCAGGATGCACCCGGCAACGACGAGACCCCACCGGACGTTTCGATGTCCCATGGCAGTCGGGCTCCTCTATCCCTGGTTAATCATGCGCTTCTAGGACAAGTATTGGACCGCGGGGAATCCCGCAAGCGCCGGCACTGGCATCTAGACCCTTAGGGCGCGAGCCCACGGATTGCCGACCCGTGCCAAGACAAGGCCCCCCCGGGGATCGATTCCCGGGAGGGCCTGTGAGCAACCCCGCGCGGCGTTTACCACGCGCCGTGTCGCTGCCCCTAGAATTTCAGGTCCGTGGTGAAGTAGAACGTTCGCCCGGGCGCTATCGTGAAGAGCTGGTGCGTCCCGTCGGAATTCGCCCCTACTGCCATATAACCGCCGCTGGTCTCGAGGTTGTCGGCCTCAAGGCGGAAGGACAGGATGTACCTATCCTTGTAGACCTTTCGCGAATAACTCAGCCACGCCTCCACAGAAGTCTGACCGGGAACCGTGTAGGGATGTGCGAGATCAAGGCCGGTCACCGTGTTGACGCCGTTTTCCAGCGTGTAGATGGCCGGGTTGCCGATGATCGTCTTGTCGAAGTACCGTATGCCCGTGCCCAAGCCGAAGCCTTTCGCGATCCCCTTGTCGAATGTGTAGTTGGTGACAAGAGTCGCCTTCCACTTGTGCAGCTGCTGGGAGGGCGTGCCGGATGCCGACTGGTAGGCGACAAACGGCCCGAGGACGTCGTTCTCAAAGACCTGCTGGCCCGTCTCCGGGCATCCGCACCAGTCCTGCTTGGTGGTCGTGGGTCCGTTCCAGAGGCCGTTTGCCTGCCAGTAGGCCACGCGCTGGTTGATGAAGGTCGTGAGCGAGGGGGCGATGTTTGACTCCTCGGCCTGCTCGCGCGTCACCGTGCCGAACACGCGCCAGTTCTTGGTTACGTTGTACGTGAGCTCAAACTCCATGCCCTTCGACTGCTGGCTCGAGGTGTAGGCGTTCGCGAGCTGCGCATCGCCCGTCGTGATCCCCGGGGCCAAACCCGAGGAATAGCTGGTGAAGCCCACCTGGCGGGCCAGGTCGGCGTAGGCGCCCATCCCGTTCGCGTTGTTGTTCACGAGGGTGATGAACGGAATGCTCCACTGGACCAGCGGGAAGTTGACCGTCGCATCCGCGGCGTTTGCAGCGATGCTCGTGAACCAGTCGATCTTCGCGTTGAGCCGGCCGCCAAAGAGGTCCGCGGAAATGCTGTAGTCCTTGGTGGTGCCGGTCGGGTCCGGGGTCGGATTGCCCGCGAGGTCGATCGCTCCCGCGTTCGGGATGAAGTTCTGGGACTGGTTGTAACCCACGCTCAGCCACTTCAGGTTCACGGATCCGATCTGCGGGCCGTGAAGGACCACGCCGTAGGTCTTGGTCTGCGCCTGCACCGTGGTGAGTGGCCCGTTCGAGAACTGATTGGCGGCGATGGGGAGGACGAGACCCGACGTGTTGTCGGTCGTGCTCCCTAGGAAGCCGGCCTTGTCCACGTCGCGCCGAAGTCCGAATGTGCCGACCGCCATGTTGTCCAGGAGGTAGGCCTGAAGCACGAATGCCGAGGTCGTGAGCTTCGTTATGCTCCTCTCCTCCTCCTTCAGCGCGGCCGTCGTCGTGTAGTTGTCGGTAGTCGTCCCGTTGGTGCCCAGGAAGGGGAAGTTGTCGTAGAGGGACGGCACCTGGGCAACCGTAGTCTGGAAGAAGTTGTTCGCTATGCTGCCACCCGTGTAGCTGATGACGCCGGGGCCGCCGCCAACGCCCGTCCCCGTGCCGGTCTGCTGGGCGTTGTAGTCGATGAAGTCGCTCGTGGTCTTGCGGTCCTCCACGAAGCCGGTGAACACGAATCGGCCGAACCATTTGTTGAATTTCGTCAGGTCGAGGTCGTACGTGGCCGTGGCGCGGACAACGTCATTCCTCGAGTAGGTGGCGTTCTGGTTGTCGAGGCCCGAGAAATACATGTAGGTCTGCCCGTAATGCGGGTTCGGCGCCCCATCCGGAAGCTCTTGGTTCACGTCGACCAAATCGGCGACAAAGTCCGGGCGGCCGAGGTTAAGCTCGGTGTAGTTCGCTATCTCATGCATCAGCGCCGCGTTGATGCTTAGTCCCGGGAGAATCTCCTGGTCGACCGACACCTGGAAATTGGTGAGCGTGTTGTCCTGGTGCGTTCCGTTCGTGTTCAGGTCATGCCAGTTGCCATACTCGTTGTTAGACATGCGCAGCGGCGCCCAGAGTCCCACGTTCGAGAGGTTCTGCTGGTAGAAGGAGTACTGAGTCGAGTTGTTGTAAACCGCGTAGAGGCTCCCATTCGAATTGTAATAGGCGTTTGGGCCGCCGTTGGGGCCGCCCGTGTATAAGACGGCGGATGAGTTGGCGATTGGGATCTGGCTTGTGCCCGGCGTTGCGGCCGAGGGCGAGCCAAGCTGGACCCACTGGGTAATGTCGTCCTCTGGCGTGAACGTGGCGGGAAGGTGTTCCTTTACGTTCACAGTCTCGTACGAAGCCCGGATGGTGGTCTTCTTGAAAGGCTTCCATGTGGCCGCCAGGTAAAGACGCTTGTCATGGTCGTAAGCCGGCTGAGCCTCGAAGCCCGCATCCTTGTCGAGGGCGTCGATGCGCAGCGCAAAAACTCCCGGAACGACCACGATGTTCGCGTTAACCTTCGCGCGCTTGTCGCCGTAGCTTCCGAAGCGATACGACAGGTCGTAGGAATTCCGCTCCAGGCCTGCGAGCTGGGGGGAGTAGTTGATGATGCCCGCGGGCGAGCCGAGGCCGGCCAGGATCGAGTCCGCACCGCGGACGATCGTGACGGAGTCGAGGTTATAGGTGTCAAAGCCGACGGACTGCGAGCTGTAGCCCGTGATGACATCCGAGAGCGAGTAGAAATAGTTCTGCGTGAAATCGAACGGCGCAAGGCCCCGGCCGCGCGTGGCGCCCGCAGGGTCCTGGGCGGCGTTGTCACTTGTGCGGCCCAGCTGCGGCGTGTTCGAGGAAAAGTCCTTGGTGCCTTCCGTGCCGACCTCGTACGTCAGGATGTCGCTCACGTCGACCGCGCCGATGTCGTCCAGGAAGTCGCGGGTCACGACTGTGATTGGCCCGGCAACGTCTTTGAGGTCCGTGTTGATGCGGCTCCCGGCGAGCGTGTTTCGCGCGCGGTACCCCGTGTCCTCGGTTGATTCGACCTCAAAGGGCGAAAGCACCACCGGCTGTTCCTGCGTGGAACTCGGGGCTGCCCCGGGTGCAACCGCAGCGGCGGTTGTAGAAGTGGATGAGTCGGGCGTTGAGCTGGAATTGGCGACTTGGGCCGATCCGGTATTCAGCAGCATTGTTAGCGCAGCTACTGCGGTGCAGTAGGAGGCCTTCTTCGGGATGTGGGTAGCTTGCATGTCTGGTGTTCTATTGCGGGAAGTTCCTGGCTAAACCGGGTAGGTCCGGTGAACCGACTTAGGGGCGAAGCACTAAAAAACAGGGGCGAAACTCGGACTGGGGCGGGTAAAACGATGTGGTTATCGAGTAGATGCGTTATCTATGTCAACAGTTTTTCTTCTTGTGAAACACTTTTCTATTTAGACATTTTGTGCCAACAATTCCGTTGCTCTTAAGAGCCTTTAGGCCGTCAAAACGAGCCGGACAGATCCTGGGGGCACTGGATGAATGGTGACGTTGCCCGAGGGCCAACGCACGCGAACCTGGAGCGGAGGGTTCGACTCCACGTACCCAAAGAAACAGGAAGGGGCCGACTGGGAATAGTGGCCCGAGCCGGCATGGATTTCACTCACCTGTGTTGTCCCATCACGTTTTATAACAAACACTTGAGATCCGATTGCAGATGGATTTCCGGCCTGCCCGCGAAGGCAGACGCCCAGCGAATGGCGCCCGGAGACGCCCCCGTTGCGAAAGGCCACGGTCGTGTCGTTATTCCTCGTGACGAGGAAGTCGGGCCATCCGTCGTGGTCGAGATCGATGACGGCGAGGGCCTTGGCGTCGCCCGGGACGATCAGCCCACTTTCCGAGGCCGGGACGGGAGATAGGCGCCCGCTGCCGTCGCCGCGGAGCATCTGGCTTAAGCCTCCGTCGAATCGACCCACGGATGGGATCGGGGAATACGAATTCTGCACAGCGTAGATGTCAGCGTGCCCGTCGCCGTCAAAGTCGCCCGCAACAAGGCCCTGGATCGGCGAGATCTGCGCGAGGTGCGGGAGGGCTTCGAACCGATGGGTCCCGTCAGGTTGGCTCAGGAACACGCCGCTTCGGAACTCGGCCGCGGCAAATCGCCGGGCCGCCGCCAGCTTCTCCTCGCCGAGAATCTCACCAAGCGTCGCCCTCGCGTAGTAGTCATTTCGCGGAAATTTCTTGAGCACTGAGGGGATCGAGGCGCCGAGGTCCTTGCGGGTGCGCCAGGGGTAGAGCTTGTCGCCTTCGTAGTAGGCCTCGACGAGCTGTGTCGTGCCGTCGCCGTTAAAGTCCCCGGAAAACAGCAGCGCAGGGCGTTCGGCCGAGGCGTGGTATTGGGTGTTGAGCCCCACGTTGCCCACCACGTAGTCCATCCGCCCGTCGCCGTTAAAGTCGGCGGCCGCGATCGCGCTCCACCATCCGGAGCCCGCCGAGGCGAAACCAGCCCTCTCGGTCCAGTCCTCAAAAGCCGTCCCCTCCTTGTTGTGGAAATATCGTACCTGGCCCCACTCGAGCGTCACCAGGAGGTCGACCCAACCGTCCCCGTCGACGTCGGTCCAGAGAGCCGCGGTCACCATGCCCACCTCCCTAAGGCCGGGCGCGACTGCATCCGTCACGTCCTCAAACCTGCCTCCCCTGTTGGCCAGGAGCGCGCTCCTCGGGGCGAGCGGATACTGGCCCGGCAGAACGCGGCCGCCGATGAACAGGTCGAGCCGCCCATCCCGGTCAAAGTCAGCCGCAACAGCCGCTCCCGCGCTGATGGGAATCGGCGGAAGCGCGTCGGGCGCCGCGGGCCGAAGGTTGCCCTTCCCATCGTTCAGGAAAAGCCGGGGCTGATAATCGGCTGCGCCGGCTGGCTGGCTCGTGCCGGCCTTGGTCACCAGCACGTCGTTGACCCCGTCACCGTCCGCATCGAACACGAGAACGGGACCGTCGTTCAGCCGGCTCTCGGAGACGAGCGCCGGGCAATCGAGGCTTTCAAAGTGCGCGGCGGCGTCCGCGACAAGGGCGCGCGTAGGGTCCGCTGGTGTCCCTCCAATGACAACGTCGTCCCTGTCGTCGCCGTTCAGGTCGCCTACTGCAAGTCCCGGCCCCCTTCGGTTCTGGCGCATCGGCAGGAGCCTCTGCTGAACCAACTCGTCGACCGGTGTTTCGCGGGAGAGCGCCGCGAAGTTGGCGATGCGGGACACGTCCGCAAACAGGCCGGGCGCCCCAAGGGCCTGGGTCGAGAGTGACACGGGCTCGGAGGTCTCCGTTATCGTGAATTTCCGATCGACCAGGAGGTTGGCGAAGACCTGCGTGTGGCCGCTGGGCCACGACACGGTGAGGCGCCCTATCCTGTCATCCTCGCCAAGGCCGAAATGCAGCATCGGCTCGGAGCTCGACAGAACGCCGCGAGCGAGCACCAGGGTGCGGACCTGCACGCCGGAGTTCGTCTCTATGCGGACGGTCGCACCCACGCCGAAGCGGTTCGATCGCACGCCCAGCAGCGCCACCGTGATCCTATGCCCGGAGTCGGAACCGTTTCTCAGCAGCGTCACGCCCTTGCGGAAGTTCGAATAGACGATGTCGAGGTTACCGTTGCCCGAAAAGTCGCCGAGCGCCGTTCCAAAGCTCACGCCCCTTTGGTTAAGGCCCCAGGCCACGCTCACGTCCTCGAACCGAAGGTCCCCCAGGTTCCTGTAGGCAACGTGCTGCTCGACCAGCACGGGGCTTGCGCGCTCCAGGCGCACCTTCTCCGCGGGACTCTCCGCCATCGCCAGGCGCATCACCAAGTCCGCGTTGTGCACCTCCCGGTGCATGCCATTCGTCACAAAGAGATCCAGGCGTCCGTCGTTGTCCAAATCCTCGAGGCGAACCGACCACGTCCAGTCCGTCGCGCCCAGCCCCGAGAGAAGCGCGCACTCCATGCAGCGGCCTACGCCCGTGTTGATGTAAAGCGCATTTCGGTTGTACTGCGGCGCCGCGGCCGATCGCTCCGGGGGGTCGAGGTTGAAGCTGCGCGCCACCGCCATCGTGCGCTGGTCCTTCTGGTGCGTCGTTGCGGCCATGTCCGCGACAAACATGTCCATGATACCGTCGTTGTTCACGTCCCCGAGGTCGGAGCCCATGGACGAGAAGGGCATGTGCGGAACCACCGAGTCGATCACGTCCGTGAACGTTCCGTCGCGGTTGTTGTGATAGAGCTTGTCAGGCGCGGCGAAGTCGTTTGCGACATAGAGGTCGGGCCAGCCGTCCCCGTCATAGTCCCACCAGATTGCGGAGTGCCCCTGCGCCTCGCCCGTGATTCCCGCGCGGTCGGTGACATCCGTGAACGTCCCGTCCCCGTTGTTGTGGAAAAGGTAGTCGCGCTGGCCGGTCGGGTGCGCCGCGGCGTCGAGCAGGTTTGTCTGCACGAAGACGTCAAGAAAGCCGTCGCGGTCGTAGTCGCAGAACGCGGCCATGACGGAGGCGTCCGTGACCGCGAGCCCGCGCTTGGCCGCCTCCTCCCTGAAGGTGCCGTCGCCCTGGTTCATGTAGAGCAGGTTCGGCGCGTTGAATCTGCAGACGTAGATGTCGAGCAGCCCGTCGTTGTCGACATCCACGAAGGTGGCTCCCTGCTTCCAGATTGCCGCGGATTCGCCGTTGTCTCCCACCCCGGCCCGCTCGGTCACGTCCTCGAATTTCCAGTTCCCAAGGTTGCGGAAGAGCCGGCAGCTCTCGGTCTTGCTGACGACGAAGATGTCCGGACGGCCGTCGCCGTTGTAGTCGCCGATCGCGATCCCCGTGCCGACCGAGCCCACGTCAAACTCGTGGACCCGGTCGGCCCAGAGTCTCGGGTCGGTGCGTCCGCCCGAGGTCGCGACCGGATCCGCATAGGTGTTGAGCGTGGCCACGCCGGTCAGCTCAGGGGGAAGCTCCTCAAAGAGGGTCTTGCCGCTCCGCCCGGCCCGAGGCGCGAACGGCTTCTCCTGGATCGAACCCGAGTTGGAGGAAGCGGGCTGGGTGGATGCCGCCGCACTCGCCATGAGCGCAAGGGGTCGGCCAAGGACGACCACCCCTCCCGCCGCCATGATCTCTAGGAATTGTTTGCGGTTCACTTCGGCTTGGACTTTGAGGACTGCTTTGGCACCCCTGGCAGGGGACTCAAGGCAAACCCGCGGGGGGATGGCTCGCGCTCATGCCTTCGGTGCGGAAAGGACAGCGGTTGCGAAATCCGGCGCAAGTTCGTGCTGCGTCTCGGCGCCGGACGGCCATCGGACGCGCGCGCGCCGGGGAAAATTTGAACCTGTCCAGCCGAAGAACGAGGCAGAGGTGGACTGGGTGTAATAGCCGGACCCCGCGTAGACTTCACTTGTCTGCGAGGTACCGTCCGCAAATTGGACCGCTATCCGCGCCCCGACGCCGGTTGGGTTTCCCGGCGGCCCCTTGAGCGTGACCTTCAGGGATTTCCTTCCCGGGAGCCCGTTGTTTCGAAACACCATCGTCGTGCTGTTGTTTCGTGAAAGCACGAAGTCCGGCCAACCATCCCCGTCGAGGTCCAGGACGGCGAGCGCCTTCGCATCTCCCGGAACGACGAGGTTGCTCTCCGCCGGCGGCACGGGGGTGAACCCGCCGAGGCCGTCCCCGCGCAGCAGCTGGCTAAGGCCGCCGTCAAAGCGGCCGACGCTGGGGATAGGCGCGTAGGAATTCTGGACGGCGTAGATGTCGGCGCTGCCGTCGCCGTCAAAGTCCCCTGCAACGAGCCCCTGGATCGGCGAGATCTGGGCTATCCGCGGAAGCGGCGCAAAGCGGTAGCTGCCGTCAGGCTGGCTAAGGAACACCCCGCTCCGCAACTCCGTCGCGGCAAACCTGCGGGCGGCGGCAAGCTTCTCCTCTCCTAGGATCTCGCCGAGCGACGCCCGGGCATAATAATCATTCCGGGGAAAGCGCTTCAGGATGGACGGAATTACAGCACCCAGGTCCTTGCGCGTCCGCCACGGGTAGAGGCGGCCTCCCTCATAGTAGCCCTCGACCAGCTGAGGAATCCCGTCGCCCTTGAAATCACCGCGGAAAAGGACTGCGGGTTGCTCCGCGCTCGCACGGTATTGGGTGTTTAGCCCGACGTTGCCCACGACAAAGTCGGGCCTGCCGTCGCCGTTGAAGTCCGCCGCGGCAATCGAGGTCCACCATCCCGTGCCCGCCGAGGCGAATCCCGCCCGCTCGCTCCAGTCCTCAAAGCCCCGACCCTTGTCATTGTGGAAATACCTCACCAGGCCCCATTCGGTGGTGAGGACCAGATCGGGCCAGCCGTCGCCGTCGACATCGCTCCAGAGGGCGCCGGTGACCATCCCCACCTCACGCAGTGCCGGGGCGACCGAGTCGGTCACGTCTTCAAACCGCCCGCCTCGGTTCGCAAGGAGGGCGCTCCTTGGCGGAAGCGGGTATTGCCCGGGTAGCACGCGGCCGCCGATAAAGATACCAAGGCGCCCGCTCCGGTCAAAGTCCGCGGCGGCCACGGCACCGGTGCTAATGGGCAGTGGCGGCAGGGCGTCGGCGGCCGCGGGCCTGAAGGCGCCAAACCCGTCGTTCAGGAGGAGCCGCGGCTGGAACTCGGCTGAGCCCGCGGGACGGCTGTTTCCCCCCTTTGTGATCAGCAGGTCGTTTGCGCCGTCACCGTCGGCATCAAAAAGGAGGATCGGGCCGTCGTTTAGGGGGCTATCCGCTGAAAGCGCCGCCGATTCCGCCGGGAAAAAGCGGGAGGCGGAGGTCTCGATCAGGATCCGCGCGGGATCAAGAGGCGTTCCTCCAAGCACCAGGTCCTCCCTTCCGTCGCCATTCACGTCGCCAATCGCGAGCGCCGGGCCTCTTCGATTCTGTCGCATCGGAAGAAGCGGCTCCGCCACGGTCTCATCCACGACCGTCTCCCGTGAACGGAGCGAAAGGTTCACGGCCCCGCTCACATCCGTGAACTGCCCCGCCGCGGTCGCCCGTGGCTCCGCCGTCGTCGCACTCAGATTCGGCTCGGTGATCGTGTACTTTCGGTCGACCGCAAGATCCGAAAACGACTGGGAAACCCCGTTCGGCCACACAACCGTCAGGCGCCTGATGCTTGTGTCCTCGCCCAGTCCGAAATGGAGGATCGGCTCAGAACTCGACTGGAAGCCCCGCGCGAGGACGAGCGGCCGGACTTGCACGCCTGTGCGGGTCTCGATGTGAACCGTGGACCCCACTCCAAACCTATTTGACCGCGTGCCGCGGAGGGCGACGGTCACGCGGTGACCCGTGTCCGAGTCGTTCCTGAGCAGCGTCACCCCTCCGTGATAGTTCGCGTACACGAGGTCGAGGTTGCCATCGCCGTCCAAGTCTCCAAAAGCGGCGCCGAAGCTGATACCGCGCTGGTTGAGGCCCCACTCCGCGCTCACGTCCTCGAACCTTAGATCGCCCATGTTGCGGAATGCCAGGTGCTGCTCCGGCATCTCGGGGCTCGCCCTTACGGCGCTCACCTTCGCCTCGACCGAGTCGGCGGTCATCATCCGGCTCATCAGGTCCGCGTTGTTGATCTCGCGGTACATGCCGTTCGTGACGAAGAGGTCCAGCCGGCCGTCGTTGTCCAAGTCCTCGAGACGAACCGACCACGTCCAGTCGGTCGCCGCCAAGCCGGCGAGGTTGGCCGCCTCAAGGCACCGGCCCGTGCCCGTGTTGATATAGAGGGCGTTGCGCATGTACTCCGGCGCGTCCGCCGAGTCGTCGGGAGGGTCCATCACGAGCCTCCGGTCGTTGGCGATCGTCCGCTGGTCCTTCTGGTGGGTGGTCGCGGCCATGTCGGCCACGAACAGGTCGATCAGCCCGTCGTTGTTAACGTCCCCCAGGTCCGCGCCCATCGACGAGAAGGGCATGTGGGGTACGACCGAGTTGATGGTATCCGAGAACGTCCCGTCCCGGTTGTTGTGGTAAAGCTTGTCGGGCGGAGTGAAGTCGTTGGCGATGTAGAGATCGGGCCATCCGTCCCCGTCGTAGTCCCACCATGTCGCCGAATGGCCCTGGGCCTTGCCGCCTATCCCCGCCCGTTCCGTCACATCCGCGAAGGTGCCGTCGCCATTGTTATGGAAGAGGTAATTGCGCTGCGGGCTCGGGCGACCCTCGGATTCGGGCTGGTTGGTCTGGATGAAGACATCGAGGAAGCCGTCCCGGTCATAGTCGCAGAATGAGGCCATGATGCAGCCGTCGTTCACCGCCAGGCCTCGGGCCGCGGCCTCCTCCTTGAACGTCCCGTCACCCTGGTTCATGTAGAGCAGGTTCGGCGCGTTGAATCGGCAGACGTAGATGTCGAGGAGTCCGTCATTGTTCACGTCCACGAACGTCGCACCCTGCTTCCAGATCTTTGCCGCATCGCCCGCGTCGCCCACGCCCGCCTTTTCAGTCACATCCTCAAACTTCCAGTCCCCGAGGTTCCTGAAGAGGCGGCAGCTCTCGGTCTTGCTCACGACAAAGATGTCGGGCCTGCCGTCACCGTCATAGTCCCCGACGGCGACGCCCGTCCCGATCGAGCCGGCCTCGAATTCCGCGTAGCGCTCGCCCCAGATCCTGGGGTCGGCGTAATTGTTCTCCGTTAGGACCCCGGTCTCCTGCGGCGACAGGGTCTTGAACATCGTCGCGCCGCGGCGGCCCGCCCGCGAGGCCAGCGGTTGCACTGATATGCCGCCGGGGGCGCCGGCGCCGGACCCGGCCGGGCCCCTCGGTGCCGGGACCTGCCCAAGCAGCGCAAGCGGCCGGCCCACCAGGACCGCGCTCCCGGTCGCCATGATTTCGATGAATTTCTTTCGGTTCACTTCAGGGGCTGAGTTTCGGTGCCTCAGGAAGCACCGGACTCGGCTAGGGAAAGGGTCGGCTCGCGCGTGGCGACCTCGTGGACCGTGGTCTCGCCTCCGGGCCACCGGACCCGGATGCGGGCGGGCGGATTTGCGTCGGGATACCCGAAGAAGCAGGCGGAGGTGGACTGCGAGTAGTAGCCCGAACCCGCGTAGATTTCGCCGACCTGGATGGACCCGTCCCTGTGCTCGAGGGTCACGCGCGCGCCCACGCCTGTGGGGTTGCCGCCTCGTCCCTTCAGGGCCACCCGCAGCGGGTTTCGCCCGGCCACGCCGGTGTTTCGAAAGGCCATCGTCGTGCTGTTGTTCCTTGTGACGAGAAAATCGGGCCATCCGTCCTGGTTCAAGTCGAGCACCGCGAGGGCCTTGGCGTCACCGGGGACCACAAGCCCGCTGGCTGCTGCAGGCACGGGCAGCGTTGCTCCAAGCCCGTTGCCGCGAAGCAGCTGGCTTAGGCCGCCGTCAAACCGACCCACGGAGGGGAGCGGCGAATAGGAATTCTGGACCGCGTAGACATCCGCGCGCCCGTCCCCGTCGAAATCCCCGGCGGCGATCCCCTGGATGGGCGAGATCTGGGCAATGCGCGGGAGCGGCTCGAAACGGTAGGTTCCGTCGGGCCGGCTGAGGAATACGCCGCTCCTGAGTTCAGTTGCCGCGAACCGCTGCGCGGCAGCGAGCCTGTCCTCCCCGAGGATCTCACCAAGCGTGGCGCGCGCATAGTAGTCTGTCCGGGGAAAGCGCTTCAAGACCGAGGGGATCGAGGCCCCGAGGTCCTTCCTCGTGCGCCGGGGATAGATCCGGTCATTCTCGTAATAGGCCTCCACGAGCTGGCGGCCGCCGTCGCCCTTGAAGTCGCCGTAGTAGAGGAGCGCGGGCCGGTCGGCCGTAGCGTGGTATGGCGTGTTCAGGCCAAGGTTGCCCACGATATAGTCCAATCTCCCGTCACCGTTTAGGTCCGCGGCGGCCACCGAGTTCCACCAGCCCGTTCCGCCCGATGAAAATCCGGCCTTTTCGGACCAGTCCTCAAACCCCTTTCCCTCATTGTTGTGGAAGTACCGGACGGTCCCCCACTCAAGCGTCAGCAGGAGGTCCGGCCACCCGTCCCCGTCCACGTCGCTCCACAGCGCCGAGGTCACCATCCCCACCTCCCTAAGCGCCGGCGCAAGCGCATCCGTCACGTCCTCGAACCTGCCCCCGCGATTCGCCCACAGGGCGCTCCTAGGCGCCACGGGATACTGGCCCGGGAGGACGCGACCGCCGATAAACAGGCTGAGGCGGCCGCTCCGGTCAAAGTCAGCCGCAACCACTGCACCCGCGCTCACGGGAAGCGGCGGAAGCGCCCCAGGCGGAGCCGGCCTGAGGCCCCCTCGGCCGTCGCCTAGGTAAAGTCTCGGCTGGTAGTCGGCAGAGCCCGCGGGAAGGCTGGTGCCGCCCTTGGTGACGATCAGGTCGTTTTTCCCGTCGCCATCCGCGTCAAAGATAAGCAGCGGCCCGTCGTTGAGAGGGCTTTCTGCCACGAGCACAGAGGCGTCCACCGCGGAGAAATGCGAGAAAGTGTCGGGGGTAAGGATGCGCACGGGGTCCGTCTGCGTCCCGCCCAACACGATCTCGTCGCGCCCGTCGCCGTTCAGGTCCCCGACGGCGACCGCGGGGCCGCGTCGATTCTGTCGCATTGGGAGGAGCGGCTCCTGGATCGTCTCGTCGACCGCCATCTCCCGTGAGCGAAGCGACAGGCCGGATGATGCGCTCACGTCCTCAAACTGGCCTGGGCTGGGGGGCGCGGCGGCGGTCGGGATGGTCGGGGTCGAAGGCTCCGTGATGGTGAAGCGCTGGTCGGCAGCGAGGCCCTCGAACTCCTGGACATGCCCGCTAGGCCATGAAACGGACATCCGCCTGATCTGGGTGTCCCCACCCAGCCCAAAATGTAGGATGGGCTCGGAGTTCGACAGCACGCCTCGCGCGAGGACCAGCGTTCGCACCTGGACACCGCTGCCCGTTTCAATCCGAACGGTGGAGCCGACGCCAAACCTGTTGGAAACCGTTCCCCGAAGGGAAACGGTTATCCGGTGACCCGTGTCGCAGTCGTTCCGGAGAAGCGTCACACCCGCCTTGAAGTTTGAATACACGATGTCGAGGTTTCCGTCCCCATCAAGGTCTCCGAGTGCAGAACCGAAGCTTACCCCCTTGTGGTCGAGCCCCCATGCCGCGCTCACGTCCTCGAACTTGAGGTCGCCCAGGTTCCTGAAGGCAAGATGCTGCTGCGCCAGGACCGGGCTGGCCTCCTCGATCCGCACCTTCTGGTCCGCGGTTTCAGCCATCTCCTTGCGCTTGGTAAGGTCGGCATTGTTCGACTCGCGGTTCATGCCGTTGGTCACGAAGAGGTCTATCCTGCCGTCGTTATCGAGGTCCTCGAGGCGCGGCGACCAGGTCCAGTCCGATGCGGAAAGGCCAGCGAGGAACGCCGCCTCGAGGCAGCGGCCGGTGCCCGTGTTGACGTAGACCGCGTTGCGCATGTACTGCGGCGCATGCGTCGAGTCGTCCGGCGGGTCGTTGAGGAAGGTCCGCATGACCGCGATTCCCCGCTGGTCACCCTGGTGGGTCGTGGACGCCATGTCCGCGGCGAAAAAGTCGATCAGCCCGTCGTTGTTCACGTCGCCCAGGTCCGAGCCCATCGAGGAGTAGGGCATGTGCGGCACCACCGAGTCGATGACGTCCGTGAAGGTGCCGCTCCGGTTGTTGTGGTAGAGCTTGTCCGGGGCCGCAAAGTCGTTTGAGACGTAGAGGTCGGGCCAGCCGTCGCCGTCATAATCCCACCAGATGGCGGAATGGCCCTGGGCCTCGCCGCTGATACCCGCACGGTCCGTCACGTCGGTGAACGTGCCGTCGCCGTTGTTGTGAAAGAGGTAATCCTTCTGGCCCGCGGGGTGGCCCTCCGAGTCTAGGATGTTGGTCTGGACGAAGACATCCAGCCAGCCGTCGCGGTCATAGTCGCAGAATGCCGCCATAACCGAGGCGTCCTTCACGGCGAGGCCGCGGATCGCTGCCTCCTCCTTGAAGGTACCGTCCCCCTGGTTCATGTACAACAGGTTCGGCGCGCCGAACCGGCAGACATAGATGTCGAGCAGGCCGTCATTGTTCACATCAACGAAGGTCGCCCCCTGCTTCCACACCTTGGCGGCGTCGCCTTTGTCGCCGACGCCGGCCTTCTCCGTGACATCCTCGAATTTCCAGCCGCCGAGGTTGCGGAAGAGGCGGCAGCTCTCGGTCTTGCTCACCACGAAGATGTCCGGTCGGCCGTCCCCGTCGTAGTCCCCGATCGCGATCCCTGTCCCGATGGAACCCGTCTCGTTCTCGCTGTACAGGGAGCCCCACATCCGCGGGTCGTCGAACTTGTTCTCCATAACGACCCCAGTCTCCTCCGCCGGCAGGACCTTGAACATCGTCGGCCCCCGGCGTCCGGAGCGCGGCGCCAGCGGCTGCGCGGCGATGGAGCCCGGCGCCCCCGGTTGTACAGGCGCCTTTGGGCCGCCCGGATCCTGGCCTCCCAGGAGGGTGAACGGCCGGCTCGCAAGCACTGCTCCCCCAGCCGCCATCATCCCAATGAATTTCTTGCGGTTCACGGCGGCTTAGAGACGGCGAGGCATCGGGGCGGCAAACATGAAGCGACGAGAGAAAGACAATCCCACCATGGTCGAGTCAAGGATCGTCTGCCCTCGCAGGAGGCCCCGGGAGCGTGAAATTTCCTTGGCGTCCCTCGAATCTGAGGCCACTGCAATTGACCGATGAGAAACCCCGGACGGCTTCTGGCACGCGCATGGATGATCATCCCCGCGTGCACGCTCGCGTTCATAGCTTGGGCCGACTACGGGCGCATGCTGCGGGTCGATTTCGTCTCGAGGGTTGCGAGTGAGGAGTCGAGAATCGATGCGGATTCCGTGACGGGTTATGCGGATGGGAAGCGCTGGTTGGTCGTGCCGGAGCACAACAACCCGACCTACCAATGGATCGAGGAGACCCAGCTCATGCTTGCCCGGGGCGACTGGAGGGTCAGGTCGGTGGACTATGAGAACAGCCCTTTCGGACGCGAGGTCCACGCGGCTTCTCCCTACCGGTGGTGGCTCCTCGCGGTGGGCTGGTGTTACCATGAAGCGACGGGCCGCCCAATGGGCCTATCGATAGAGAGGGCGGCGCTATTCGCCGATCCGCTCCTGCAACTGATCCTCCTCGTGACGGCCACCCTTTTCGTCGCACGGCGCTTCGGCATCCTTGCCGCCATGGTTGTTTCCCTCGGGATCGCAGGGGCCTACCCGCTCGCCGCCGCCTTTCTCCCGGGAATTGCAAACGACTACGCCCTTTCGCAGGTAGCCGCCTTCTGGAGCGTGCTCCTGGTGGTGGCCGGAGCGCTCGCTCCGAGGCGAACCTTCCTCTGGTTCTTCGCCGCAGGAGCCGCCGGGGGATGCGGGATGTGGCTGAGCGCCTCGGGACAGGTTCCCGTTGTTATCGGCATCGCGCTCGGAGCCCTCGTGGCGGCCGGAGTCAGCCGGATCCGCGCCCAGGCGAAGGAGGAGCAGCCTTTAGCGTTGCCGTGGAGGGCATGGGCCTTTGGCGGAGCCGTCACCAGCCTGTTAGCCTATCTCGTCGAGTATTTCCCAAACCACATGGGTCCCGAGCTGAGGGTGAACTACCCCCTCTACGGGGTCGCTTGGATCGGACTAGGCGAAGTGCTCAGGTGGTTTGCCCGGTGGATGCGCAGAGAAGGTGGTCCCGGCGGCCGCAGGAACCTGGTGATCCTTTCGCTTTCTGTTGCTGCAGTCGTGTCGCTGCCGATCGCCATTTCCCGCAGCGGAGACCATGCGTTCCTAGCGGGCGACCTTCTTTCCACGCGCCTCACGAACCTTCCCGACGGCGTCGTGGCCGGCAGCATGCCAGCGTGGGCCGCTCAGGGCGGACTCAACGCGCCCCTGGCTGCGACGCTCCTGCTGCTCCTCCTCGTTGTCCCGGCAGCATGGGTTCTCGCGAAGCGCGGGGTACCCAGCACACAACGGCTGGCGGTCGCGCTCGCGATGGGGCCGGTTATGGTCGCCGTCGCGATGGCCGCCCACCAGATTCGCTGGTGGAACTCGTTCGATGTGGCGCTCCTGCCGCTTCTGGTCGCGGCGACGGCGGCCTCGGCCGCAGCGGCCAAGTCCCTCAGGCAGCGCCTTCTTTGGGCCGGCGCTGCCGCGTTGCCCCTGGCCGTGGGCGCCGCGGCGCTCATTCCAGCGAGGTCCACCTTTAGCGAAACCGACTTCAAGTTCACCCGAGCGGAGATTGAGGGGCTCTATGAGCGCGCCCTGGCGCACTGGATCTCGGACCGCGTGGGACCCGATGGCGCCACGGTGCTCCTGCCCCCGTTCCGCACGTCAAGCTTCTGCTTTTACGGCAGCCTCCGCGGTCTCGGGACCCAGAACTGGGAGAACCGGGACGGGCTATCGGCCACCTTCAGGATAGTGAATTCCACCCGACCCGACGAGACCCTGGCCCTCGTCAACCAGAGGGGCATCACCCACATCGTGATCCCGAGCTGGGATACCGACCTAGACGACTTTGCTCGGATGGGCCTAAAGCAGCCCATGGACTCGTTCATCTTCGCGCTGCACCAGACCGACGGGGGGATCTTCAACTGGCTTCGCGCGCTGCCCTATAACCTGCCGGCGGTCCAGGGATTCAAGGAGCAGTCGGTCCTCGTGCTCGAGGTGACCGACGAGACGGATCCAGCCACGCTGCGAAGCCGCCTGGTCGAGTACCTGGTCGAAATGCACCAGCTCGACGCGGCAGCGTATTCCAGCAAGGCGCTCTCGCGTTACCCCGCCGACCTGGGCGCGCTGGTCGCCCTGGCGGAGGTCCAGAAGGCCCGCGAGGATGACGACGCCTTCGGCAAGGCCTTCAACGCGGTGCTGTCCAACCTCTCGAGCGGCACCGACAGGTCGTTGGCCTGGGACAGGCGGGTGAGCCTCGCCGTGGTACTGGCGCTGGGCAAGCGCAGCGACCTCTCACGGGAGCAGGTCAGGCGCTGCATGGCGGACATCAACGAGGCGCGCATCCGTTCGCTAACCACGGGCTCCCTGTATCATCTCCTGGTCATGGCCAAGGCCTATGGCTTCGAGCTCTCCGACGCAAAGCTGCAGGGAGTCGCGATGAAACTCCTGCCGTCGGAGCTCCGGGAGCGCCTATAGGCGCCCCGGAGCAGCCTTCGAAGTTTACGGTCAAGTAACGGGGGGGTCGTTTCTGCGCAGCCGCCCCCTATCACAAAACCCATGACCCTACCCCTTCTTCGCGGGGCCGCGATGCTCGCCGTCCTCGCCTCCCCCGTCCTCGCCTCCCCGGACCCGGACACGCAGCTGATCGTTCACGCGGACCAGTCGGGTCCCGTCATCAACAGGAACATCTACGGACAGTTCTCGGAGCACCTTGGCCATTGCATCTACGGGGGCATGTGGGTCGGGCCTGATTCCGCGGTACCCAACACAAACGGCTACAACACCGCGGTCATGGAGGCACTCAAGAACCTCCACGTGCCGATCCTGCGCTGGCCAGGCGGATGCTTCGCGGACGAGTACCATTGGAAGGACGGGATCGGCCCGCGCGAGAAGCGGCCCAAGATTTACAACTCCCACTGGGGCGGCGTCGTCGAGGACAACCATTTCGGCACGCATGAGTTCCTAGACATGTGCGAGATGCTCGGCATCGAGCCCTACGTGTGCGTGAACGTGGGAAGCGGCACGGTGAAGGAGGCGATGGAATGGGTCGAATACATGACCTCGGACGCCGACTCGCCCATGGCCAACCTGCGGCGGGCGAACGGGCGTGATAAGCCGTGGAAGGTCCGCTACATCGCGGTCGGAAACGAGAGCTGGGGATGCGGCGGCTCGATGCGCCCGGAGTTCTATGCCGACAATTTCCGGCGCTACAACACCTTCATAAAGAACTATGCCGCGGCGCCCGAGGACAAGATCTACCGCGTGGCCTGCGGGCCGAGCGATGCCGACTACGACTGGACTGAGAATGTGATGAAGATCGCCGGCAGCCAGATGGACGGCCTATCGCTGCACTACTACACGCTCCCGCGGGGAACATGGCAGAACAAGGGCTCGGCCACGGCGTTCGGGCGCGAGGAGTACTACGGTGCGCTTGGAAGGACCCTCAAGATGGACGAGCTCATAAGCCGGCACTCGGCGATCATGGACAAATATGACCCGAAGAAGAGGGTCGGCCTGGCGGTCGACGAGTGGGGAATTTGGACCGACGTCGAGCCCGACACCAACCCGGGCTTCCTCTTCCAGCAGAACTCGCTCAGGGACGCGCTCATAGCGGGCCTGAACCTGCACATCTTCCAGGCGCACGCGGACAGGGTCGTCATCGCAAACATTGCCCAGATGGTGAACGTCCTGCAGGCAATGATCCTGACCGACCATGAGAAGGTCGTCCTTACGCCAACCTACCACGTGTTCGAGATGCTGAGCGTCCACCAGGGCGCAACGTCCATTCCCATCGAGCTCAAGACTCCGAACCTGCCGGCGACCAAGGAGGAGATCCCCTCGGTAAGCGCATCGGCCTCGCGGGATCGCGCGGGCCATATCCACTTATCGCTCGTGAACACCAACCCCGACAGCCCCGTCACCGTGGCGTGCACCATGGCGGGGACGGCCCACGGTTCGGTAAGCGGCAGGGTTCTCACGGCCCCGTCGATGACCTCGCACAACACGTTTGCCGACCCCCACGCCGTCGAGCCGAGGGCCTTCACGGGAGCCACGGTTACTGGAGGAAGCCTGAGCGTTGTCCTCCCCGCGATGTCTGTCGTCGTTCTGGAGCTTTAGGGCCGGATCCTACTTCGCCTTCGCGTCATCGACCGTCTTCGGCTCGCCGATCTCCACCCTGCCCTCCGGGATGTTGCCCGCGTCCAGGAGCAATCCCTGGACGTTGCGACCGAAGTAACGCGCCGCCACCTTGGTCATCTCGGGAAAGGCAGCCGTGAAGCTGTGCCCCGCTGCGCGGATGCTGTAGTGCGTGGACCAGAGAAGCTTTGGCCCGAAGCCCTTCCTGCCCCCTTTTACCGAGGTGTAGTCGTAGGCCATCACGATCAAAAAATATCGCTCGTCCGCGATTTCCTCCCGCAGGCGGCGGTCCATCTCGGTCATGCCTGAGGCCGTCGCCAGGCTGCGATATTCCTCCTTCTGGAGCTCCCCGTCATATCCAAGGAGTTTTGCATTGGCCGCCGGGCTGGAGCCCGTGGCAGCCGACTCCCCGCGCAACATGTCAATATCGGCATTCATGGCCCCCGGGTCCGTCAGCTTTCCCGCTCCGACGCTCTTGTTGTAGGCCGCCACGTCCCGGTTCAGCTGCTCCAAATCGGTTTGTCCATGGGTCGCGTCCTCCTCGACGCTGGTGATTCCCCAGTGGACAACGATAAGCAGGTCGGCGGCCTTCTTGTCCGCTGCCGGATAATACCGCTGGGTCGCAAGCTCCTTGCCAAGGATCTGCGCGATGTCGGTGAACTTCATCCGCTCCAGCGATGCGTCCCGCAGGTAGCCCCCGAAGAAACTCCCCTGTGCCATCACGTAGCTTTGCGACTTCACGGCGGGGCTGCCCCCGCCCGACCGCCCCTGCACGTAGTCGGGATCGGCGCCCGCCGCAACGGCCACCGACTCCGCGGGCCCTGCAAGGGCAGCGGGCAAAACGGCGCATGCCGCGATCGCGAGGCAACCCACAATGGCCAGGTAATTCGGTAATGTCACCGGCGCCGGAATGCGCGGAAGGCCGCCGGACTCCTGTGTCGAGCATCGGCTTGACCCCATGGGGACATATTCGCCGTTGCCACCGCTTCGGTCAAGGAACCACCCGCCTCGCAGCCGCCGACGAGGCCCGGTGAATAGGAGTTGAAACGCAAATGCCATCTCTGCACAACAGCCCGATGTCCCTCCTCGAACGGCAGCGGCCTTCGCTCAACGAGCGAACCAGCGCGAGCGGGCAGGCGCGGATGCTTTCCGGGACAATTGTCATTGTGGCGGCGCTCTCGGGTGCCCCATGGGCCATGGCCGCGTCGCAGGCCCAGGTGCCTAACGGGGGCAATCCGTACTCCGCCTCGTTTGTTGGGGATGAGGCGTGCAACGCTTGCCACCAGGAGAAGGTGCACTCGTTCCATGAGACCGCCCATGCCCGGACCTCGCGCGCTCCGTCATCCGAGTCGATCCACGGCAAATTCGAAGACGGCTCCAACGTCCTGAAGACGGTGAACCCAAACCTTGTGTTCGTGATGGAGGGCAACGAGAAGGGCTTTTACCAGACGGCCCACATGAGGACCTCCGCCATCGAGGAACTCAGCCGCTCAGAGCGGATCGACGTTGTCGTGGGCTCGGGCAGGAAGGGCCAATCCTACCTGTTCTGGGACGGCGACCAGCTCTTTCAGCTTCCGGTGTCGTACTGGACGGAGCTCGACAGCTGGGTCAACAGCCCGGGTTTTATCGACGGCTCCGCCGACTTCGAGAGGCCCATCGTTCCACGGTGCCTTGAGTGCCACGCGAGCTCCTTCGAAAACCTTGCGCCGCCCGAGAACCGCTACAACCCCGCAAGCCTCGTCCTGGGAGTCTCGTGCGAGAAGTGTCACGGGCCGGGGAGCGAGCACGTGGCCCGATTCCAATCCAAGTCGCCTCCAAAATCGCCTGTCGATTTCGCGATCGTAAATCCGAGGCGGCTGTCGCGGGCGCGCCAGCTCGACGTCTGCGCGCAATGCCACCAGGGCGCGGGCGAGTCGATCACCCCGTCGCTTTCGTTTGTGCCCGGGGATGATCTGAGGCATTTCATCGCCTTCCAGAAGAGTGAGGCGAAGGCCCGCGTGGACGTCCACGCGCGCCAGGTGCCCCTTCTTGAGAGGAGCCGATGCTTCCAATCGAGCACGACGCTGACCTGCACGACCTGCCATGACGTGCACCTGCCGCAACGGGACGCGGCCTCCTTCGCGCCGCGTTGCCTCGCCTGCCACAAGGTCGAGGGCTGCCGTGCCTTCCCAAAGCTCGGACACGATATCGACACGCGCTGCATCGACTGTCACATGCCCCTCCAGGAGACGGGCAAGATTGTGTCCAGCGTGGACGGAAAGGTGATTCGACCGATGGTCCGAAGCCACCAGATCGCAATCTACCCCGAGAGCCCGTAGTGGGTCAGCTTGTTTCCGGTTTCAACGCCGGTATTGATCATCGCTCACGTGCTCCATCCACTCGACGACCTTACCATTTAGTCGCTCCTGAATCGCGATGTGGGTCATGCCGGTGGTCGGTGAAGCCCCGCGCGAATGTTTCTCCCCCGGCGCGAACCACACCACGTCTCCGGGGCGAATATCCTGAATGGGGCCGCCTTCCCTCTGGGCCCATCCGCAGCCCGCCGTGACGATCAGCGTCTGCCCGGGGGGATGCGTACTCCCACCTCAAATGTGACGCCTGCGCCGGCGACCATGGCCGGGTCGGGCGCCTGAACGGACCGACCACCCGTCGACCCATCGAATTGACATTGGGCCCGCGAACGGCATCGAGATGTCCCTCCCGAAAAGCGCACCCCGGATCCCCCCCGGGTGTCTTCAGCAAACGAGGCGAAGGAAGCCGAAACCTAAAAAGAAACTCCCACCCATGAAAGCCTGCCTACGAAATGCCGCCCTCGTTCTTACAGTCTGCGCCGTGGTCCACACGGCGCGCGCCGAGGCCGAGGTGCACACGCCGCCGACCTCCGATCCCACGTTCCCCGAGCTTCCCGCCGCCCTGCCGCTTTGGAGCGGCACGGCGCCGGGCTCCGAGGGCCAGACCTCGCCCCTTCAGATGCGCTGGCAGAACTACAAGACGACATGGTACGCCGTGGTGACCAACATCAACGTCCCTGCGATCATCCCGTTCCTGCCGCAGCCGGACAAGGCAACAGGCACGGCCATCGTCGTGTGCCCCGGTGGCGGCCATCAAAACCTCGCGATGGAGCACGAGGGCTACGCCGTTGGGAAGTGGCTTTCCGACCATGGCGTGGCCGCCTTCGTCCTCGAATACCGGCTGGCCCGCGTCCCCGGGTCGACCTACAAGGTCAATGTGCATGCGCTCATGGACGCGCAGCGGGCGATCCGCACCGTCCGGAGCCGCGCCAAGGAGTGGAATGTGAACCCGGCCGCCGTGGGGATCATGGGATTCTCGGCCGGCGGTGAAGTGGCGGCCCTGGCGGCCACTGAATTTGAGCACCCCGTCCCGGGAACCAATGATCCCGTGGATGCGTTGAGCTGCCGGCCCGACTTCCAGGCCCTTTTTTATCCTGGCATTGCAGATCGGCAACCCGCAGCCACTGCCCAGACCCCACCGGCGTTTCTCTGCGGCACCTATGACGATGGGTTCCACCTGACGACGCCCATGGTGAATTATTATCTCAAGCTCGCCGATATGGGCGTGCCCACCGAGCTGCACGTCTATGCCAAGGGCGGCCACGGGTTCGGCATCAGGGACGAGAACAGGGCTGTCTACTCCTGGATGCAGCTTTTCATGACCTGGCTTGGCGGCCTCGTACTGCCTCAAAAGGTCGGCCCGTAACAAAAACGGAGCTCGAGTCCGATCAGGGCCTTAGCGCGTTTTGCGTCCGTTTGAGGGGATTTGTAAGAAGTAATTAAACTGTTTCTCTTTTCCCAATACTGTTGACATCTTTGCGAGAGATGGTCGTTTGTCGCGTAATTCGATCCGACGCATAATCAGCCCTTCCCTCGGCGAGATCCGTAAGGATCAACCTGCGCGAAGGGCCTCTGTTTCAGCCGAATAATGGATTGCAATGTTGTGCCCCCCAACCAATTCCCCCTGCGTACGGCATGTCGACCCCCAAGAGTCGACGCCGCTAATGGCCCTATCAGTTCGTCTACTGCCGAGGGCCGCGATATTTGTAACAATTTTAAGTACAATTACTTGTGTCCTTGCTACAGAAGACCGCCAGCTTGGTCTGTTTGACTACGGCTGGCGTTTCCATCTCGGCGAGGCGCCGGGAGCGGAAAAGAGCGATTTTCAGGACAAAGACTGGAGGTCGCTCGACCTTCCCCACGATTGGAGCATCGAGGGTCCCTATGATGAGCTGGCTCCCGCAGCCGGCCCCGGGGGCTATCTGCCGACGGGCATCGGATGGTACCGCAAGACGTTCCACCTTCTCGAGACCGCCCGGGGCGAGGTGGTCTCTGTCCAGTTCGACGGGGTCTATCAGCACAGCACGGTGTGGATCAACGGGCACGAGGCCGGGACGCATCCCTACGGCTACTCATCGTTCGCGTACGATGTCACCCCTTATGTGAATTTCGGGACGCTCCCAAACGTGATTTCCGTGCGCGTGGACAACTCCGTCCAACCCAACAGTCGCTGGTACTCCGGATCCGGCATCATCCGGCACACCTGGCTCCTGGTCACCGATCCGCTCCGGATCGCGCCATGGGGAGTCAGCATCACCACGCCCTCCGTTGCCGATGAGGCGGCGAGCATCGATGTTCGGACGCATATCGAGAATGGGCGGCCGCTGCCGGCGAGCATCGAGGTCCGCAACCAGCTCCTGGACGCGGACGGTAACGCGCTTCCGACGCCTGCGCCCGGTGCGGTTGCCAGCCGTACCGTTGTCTCTTCAAGCACATTGGAGATCGGACCGGGTCAGGCGAAGGATGCGGACTCCGTGCTGGAACTCAAAGCCCCCAGGCTGTGGTCGCCCGACTCCCCCACATTATACCGCGTCCGGACAGAGGTCATTCGCGATGGCAATGTGGTCGATCACCTCGACACGACCATCGGCATCCGGCGCGTGGAGTTCGACGTCGACCGCGGCCTCCTGGTAAACGGCCAGCCCGTGAAGATTCGCGGCATGTGCATCCACCATGATGCCGGCGCCGTCGGCGCCGCGGTGCCAGAGGCCGTGCTGGAGCGCCGTCTGAGGCTGCTCAAGGAGATGGGATGCAATGCTATCCGATGCAGCCACAACCCCATGGACCCCGCGCTCTATGACATCTGCGACCGAATCGGCCTCCTGGTCATGGACGAGGCGTTTGACGAATGGACGATTCGCAAACCCCAACTGAAAATGGGCTACTCGAACATCTTCAAGGATTGGTACGAGCGCGACATCGTCGACCTCGTGCACCGGGACCGGAACCACCCCAGTGTCGTGATCTGGAATGCCGGCAACGAGATCGGCGAGCAAACGGCCCCGGACGGACCGGAGATACTCGGCAGGATCGTCGATGTCTTCCACCGCCAGGATCCCACGCGTCCCGTCACGACCGCCATGGACAACATCTTCAACCAGCTAGGCGAGGCCCCCGACGCCTTCACGAGTCGTCTCGATATTGTCGGCTACAACTACGTCGACCGGTGGGGTTCCCGCCGCGAGACCCAATACGGCGATGATCGCGAGAAATACAAGGGACGCCGATTCCTCGGCACCGAGGAGACCGGCGTCTCGGGCACCCGCGGCGAATACCCGACCGGCTCGCTCCTGGACGACAATGACAGCGACGACCAGCTGGTCCTGGGCAAGGGGCCCACTGGCCCGCTCTACGTCGCGGCGACGCAGCGCGCATCCTCCTTGTGGCGTTTCGCGGCGACCCACGACTACGTGATCGGCGAGTTCATCTGGACCGGGTTCGACTACCTGGGGGAATCCAAATGGCCGCGCAAGTCCACCGCCTTTGGCGCGCTGGACACCTGCGGTTTCAAGAAAGATTCCTATTATTTCTACCAAAGCATCTGGACCGACAAGCCGGTGCTCCACCTGCTTCCCCACTGGAACTGGCCGTCAAAAGCCGGCGCCGTGGTTCCCGTGGTCGCCTACTCCAACTGCGCTGCAGTCGAGTTGTTCCTGAACGGCCGGAGCCTGGGCGTCAAAGCCAGGGAGTTTCCAAGCGAGGGGGTCACGGGGGCATGGGACCACTATGCAGAGCCCAAGGTGGAGGCCACGACGTCGGATCTCCAGCTCGTCTGGGATGTCCCCTACGAGCCCGGCGAGCTGAAGGCTGTGGGCTATGACCGCCACGGTGCCGAGGTTGCCCAGGACTCGGTGCGAACGGCCCATGCAGCCTCCAGGCTTGAGCTCACCGTCGACCGCACCGCGATCGTTTCAGGCATCCGAGACGTCGCGAGCATCACGGTGCGGGCCCTGGATCCCGACGGTGTATTTGTCCCATTGGCCGACAACGTGGTCACATTTGACATCGCCGGGCCTGGAAGCCTGATCGGGGTCGACAACGGCGACCCGAAGAGCCACGCGAGCTACCAAAGCCACTCGCGCGCGCTATTCAACGGAATGGCGCTCGGTCTCGTGCAGTCGACATCCGAGCAGGGAGTGGTCCGGGTCACGGCCCGCGCGGAGGGCCTGTCCGAATCCGTGCTTGAGATCCCGTCCCAAAGCGCACGGCTCAGTCCCTGATATTGCCCCTGATCCGCCCAAGAAACTTCTTGGCGTAAAGCACCATCCTCTCGCGCACGACCTCCTCCCTGTAGCGGCGGTTAAGCCCGAGTTCCGGCACCGACGAGAGGACGTCACCATCGCTGGGATAAAGGATGATCCAGGCGAGAATCCGGCCGAGCCGCTCGTCCCCGTACCTCGCGCGCAGATCGTCGAATATGAGCCGCGCGATCTCACCCTCGTGGAGATCCTGGCTCACGTCCGCGATCCCGGCGACGCAGAGCAAGTAGCGGACGCTCTGGCCGGCATCAGCGGTGCGGCCCGGCGCCCAGGCGCCGAGTCTCCCTGCAAAATCGCCCACGACCCTTTCCCGTTCGCCGTGCCCGAAGGGCGGCGCTAGCCGGCTCACGAACTCCTGGTCACCGGGGAGGTCCTTGAACGTGATGCTGCCGATCTCGGCATCCGTCATCGCCCCGTAGCCGATATCTGGGGGCAGCACGGGAGAAAGGTGGCCGGTCAAGGCGGCGGCGAGGCCAACGGCGAGCCACGCTGACAATGCTGCCGCAATCCAGGCCCACGCCGATCGCTCGACGCGGCGGCCGGCCTCCCACCTGAAGAGCCTGGCGCCCACGCAGGCTGCCCCGCCCCCGATGACCGCAAGGGCGATGATGCTGAAACCCCCGCCCCGGATCCCGGCGGGATCGCAATAGCCCAGTTCGAGCAGGTCGACCGCATATCGCCCCGGCATGAAGCCCGCCACCTTTTGCGCCCAATCGGGAAGCGCCAGCAGGGGAATGCCCACGCCGCCGATCATGATCATGGGCAGGAACAGGCACTGGCCGAGCGCCTGCACCGAGGGCACATCGTCGGCGAGCGCAGCCACCACAAGTCCGAGGCCAAGGAAGGCCGCGGTCACCAGGAGTATCCCGGCCAGCGTCTGGATCGGGTTAAGAGGCAGCGGCGTGCCGTAGACCACGTGGGCCACGCCAATCTGCAGGGCGGCGGCCGAGACGACGATCACAAGACGCGCCGAAAGGACGCTTCCGACGAGGGCCCCGGTGGGGACAGGCAGCAGGCGGTACCTGCGCCAGATCCCCCGCTCCCGCTCGGCCACCAGGGCTGTCGGCATCCCAAAGCACGCGCCCCCGAGGATCGTGATCGTCAGGAGCTGCCCCATCTGGCCCAGGAGCGCGGGTGTCTCCGCGCGGAATACGCTCCCGTAGGCCACAAGGAAAAGCACGGGGACCATGTACCCATAGGCGATCGCCTGCTTGCTCCGGGAATTGAGGTCCAGCGTGAGGAAAAAATGGCGGAAGAGCCCGCGGAACATGTCGAGGTCGCGGCTCATGCGTCGTCTACCCCACCGTCCCATGTCCTGCCCGTGAGCGTGAGGAACACGTCCTCGAGCGAGGGCCTGATGATCCGAAGCTCGAGGAACTGGTTGCCCGCGGCCTCGACGCTCCGCGAAAGCCCCGCGATCGTCCCGTTCAGCCTGGTCGTCTCAAGGATCCAGCTGTCGCCCTTCCTGCTGCATCGAGTCACCCCGTCCAGGGACGCCAGCTGGGCCTCGCCAAGGGGCTGCAACGTCCTCACCTCGACGCGCGGGCTCGGGCGCGACTGCTCGATCAGCTCGGAGGGCCGGGCCGCCGCGACGATCCTTCCCCTGTCGAGAATGGCGACCCGATCACAGATGCCCTGGGCCTCGTCGAGGTCGTGGGTGCTCAGGAGCACCGTCCGCCCGGAGTCCCGCATGCCCACGATGATGTCGTGCAGCTCGCGCCGGGACCGGGGATCAAGCCCGGCCGTCGGCTCGTCGAGCACCACCAAGCTCGGGTTGTTGACAAAGGCCAGGGCGAGGAACAGCCGCTGCCTAAGGCCCCCCGAGAGGGAATCGAACGGCGCGTCCGCCTTGTCCGAGAGTCCAAACTGCTCAACGAGGCTCCCGACATCGGCGGGCTTGCGGTAAAACGACGCAAAAAGGCGGAGGGCCTTCCGGGGCGTGATCTTGTCCTGGAGCGTGGCAGCCTGGAGAACGGCCCCGATCACCTGCTTTGCTTCCCCGGGATTCCGCAGGATGTCCATCCCGGCAATGGAGACCGAACCCTTATCAGGGCGTCTTAGACCGAGAACGCACTCCAGGGCGGTTGTCTTGCCCGCACCGTTCGGGCCGAGCAACCCGAAGATCTCACCGGCCCCCACATCGAAGCTGATTCCACCCAGGGCATCCACGCTCCCGTAACGCTTCGACAGGTCGCAAACGCGGACGCTTACGGGGATGGGGTCAGGCATTGGATCGTCCCTGCAGAAGATCGGAGGAGAATGATCCGGCGCAAGGCGAAGAAGTCAATGTGGAGGCACCCCTGGACCGCCGGGGCCGCCCCCCTATTCAAGCCAGATGCGCTCGATCCTTATCCCGTGCACGCCGCCCAGGTCGCCCTGTGCCATTCCTGGCCCGAGCGAGATGAGGACGCTTTCCACCCCCTTGGCGTCGAACGGAATGTCCGCGCCGACCGAGGACCAGTAGCTGAGGAAAACGGGAAAACCGTGGGGAATGTTCGGGGAGCGAACGCTCCGAAGGGCGCTCACAGGCACCGAATAGGCGCCAGACTCGGTTCCCACCGTCACGACCCCGCCGTAGGCGACGCCATCGGAAGTGATGAGCGCCAATTGGACCGGGCACGGCTTGTCGGTCGCGGACCGGCCGTACATCACCAGCCTACCCGCGCCGCCCAGAACGTCCGTCCTGCCGCGAACCTTGTCCCTGAAATAAAACCGGAGCGAGTGGTCGTGCTCCCCTTCTTCAAGGCCCTGGACCTCCACCGACAAGGCGCTCGTTCCGGGCTTGTCGGAAGGAACGACCGCGTACCGTGACTCCCGATTGTCCGCGGTGACTGCCGCCGCGTCCACACCCGCGTCAAACAGCAGGATCGGCGCCGCTTTGGCGACGACCCGCGTCGTCCAAGGCTCGCCGGTGAAGTCCCAGTCCGAGGGGCGCCCGGCGAGCATCGATGGAAAGGTCTGGCTGCCCGCCGGCGTCGTGACCGTGATGTGGTAGCGCAGGGTGCCCTCGACTAGGGAGGCCCCCGGGATGTCGGCAAAATAATGCAGGCCTGAGTCCCGTGTCATCTCGACCTTCAGGACGCGGCGATCAACCCGGCCCCCTCCGCCCGGCTGGATGCGCGCCTTGGGCGGCGTCCGTTGGTCAATAATGTTGGGCGCCTGCGGCAGGTAGGCCATGAGCTCCACCTTGCCCACTGCGCCGGGTGACGTGATCGTGGCCTCGACCCGAAGGTTCTCGCCGCCCGAAGCCTCGGCAATAGGGCGATGGACGACATAGGTCCTGTCGACCGTGGGAGCCGGAGCCACGAATTCCCCAAGGGCGATCCTGCCCCAGGAGTCGCCCGGGCCCCGCTTGGTTTCTACGCCGCTCCGCGTGAGGAGGTAGACGCCCGGCCGCACGCTCAGCGTGCGGCGTGCGGCCTGCGCCCTGTAGGCGTTGCCCTCGTTTATCCCCACAGCCGAAAACGAGTCTCCCAGGTCCGGAAGTTCGATCTGGATCGGCCACTCGTTCCAGGCGATGACCGAGACCTGCTTGCTCGGGCTCGGTTTCTCGAACGGGTCGCGCACCCAAATGGCGTCGGGCATGACCTCGAGCCTCCAGACTCCCGGGTCAATGCGGTCCAGGAAATAGGCGCCCTGGCCCGGGTATGAGACCACAGGGGAGGACCCGTAACCCGCGACGTGGGCCAGGTGCGCCGGCGCCGGCGGCTGGGTCGACGTCCGGTTCGAGTAGAAGAATGTGTCGTCCGTCGCCAGCTCGGAGAGGTCTTCCTCATAGCTCACCCGGATTCCCTCAAAGGACGTGTTGCCCGGGTAGTGGCCATAGTCCTTGTACAGCGGAACCCGCCTGAAAGCCTCGCCCGCAATCTTCATGCTGAGCGCCTTCTGGGGGGAATAGGCAAGGTTCAGAAAGTGCGTCTGGTACTCGGTGTTTTCACCTGCCAGATAAAGGGGGTCGTAGGCAAACTGGGTCGCGAACTGCGCCCCCACCTTGCGGAACGTCCTGGCCATGGCCGGGTACAGGTAGGACCTACCGATATCGGCCGAGTCGAACTCATAGAATATCTTGGCCTTGGAGAGGAATTTCTCGTTCGCGGCAAACGGTATCGGGTAGTCGTCGACGTAGGGCAGGAAATTGCCCCACTGCTCGTGGCCGGCTACCAGGTTGGAGGGATACCATTGGAACGTTCCACCCTGCACGTTGGAGTCCAGGTACGCCTGGGCCACGGGTATCCCGTGGCTCATGTTGTAGAAAATCGGCTTCTGGCACCCGGTGTCCCGGATCGCCTTGGCCATCGTGTTGATGTACTCGAGCGTCGGACCGTAGTCAAAGTGGCCCGGCTCGTTGCAGATCTCGAACGCGATGAGGTCCGGGTCGCTCTTGTAGGCCAAGCCCGTGTTGGGGTTCACGTGGTCCATGAACTGGGTCAAGTAGCGTTCCTGAAGCGGCCAGGATTCCTTGTTTTCAAGGCAGCCCTGCTTGCCGTACTTGCTTGAAAACCCATTCACCGGTTCGCCGCCCTCCGGGTATCCGTTGTCCCCAAACTGCATCGCGGTGAGTACGATCTTGATACCGCGCGCCTCCAGCCTGGACAGAAGGTAGTCGAGTGCGCGCACATGCTCGTTGACGACGAGGTTGCCGTCCGGGTCGCTGATCTCCCTGTCCCAGACGTGCACCCGGAAGGCGTCGAATCCGAGCCGGGCGAAGTGGTAGGTGTCGGCGTCGATCGCCTTCTCGATCGGAATGCCGAGGCGCTTATGGGCGCGGAAAGAATAGGCAAAGGGCGCCGTATAATTGACGCCGAAAAGAGCGACCTCCTTCTGCGTCGAGGTCCAGCGCATAACGCCCGAGTCGTCCACGTAGGCGCTTGGGGTCGGGTCCGCGGCCAGGGCCGCGCCGGAAGCAAGGAGGAGGAACGCCAGGCATAAGGGTATTTTCATGGGGGCGGGGGGTCTTGCTGTGCCGACAGCGGTGAGTAGAAAGGATGACGTGGATGTTGCTATGGATAAAACGGTTCCGCGGGTTCGTTCGGGATTTATTAATATTCTATTCAATAAAATGTTATAGAGATACAAGCACCGGCTAACGGCTCTTCTGTGCCAAGGATGGATCCAGACGTATCGCCCTCTGGTATTCGTCGCTGGCCTCGTCGGTTTGCCCGGCAGCCTGCAGCGCCTCGGCAAGGTTCAAATGAGCCTCAGCCGCATCCGGCCTGAGGCGCATGACCGCCCGGAAGTTGACCACGGCTTCCACTAGATGACCCGCGTTCGCCTGCGCAATACCCAGGTCGTTTTGTGCCTCGGCATAATCGGGCCGGAGGCGCACCGCCTGCTCAAGCTGCTCGATTGCCTCGGACGTGCGGCCCTGCTGCGAAAAGGCGATGCCAAGGTCGTAGTGGACGATCTCGGGATGATCCGGGTTATGCTTGAGCTCGGCTTCATATTGCCCAATCGCCTCCGCAACCTTGCCCTCCGTGACCAACCCCCTGGCAAGGTAGCCCCGAACGTCGTTGCGATCGGGCTTACGGAGCAGGACGTCCTCAAAAAGAGTCAATGCCTCGCCGAGTCGCCCCGAGGTCGCGAGCGCAACGCCAAGATTGTTCTCCGCGTCCACGTTGTCGGGCCTAACTTTCAGCGCCTCGCGATAATGATCCACGGCGTCCGCAAGCCTTCCGGCGTCTGCGAGGGCAATGCCAAGATTGTTGAGAATGATATCGGGCCGCTCGGGATCCAATTGAAGCGCTTTCTCGTAGTGGACGATCGCCTCCGGGAGCCTTCCGGACTCCTTCAGGTAGATCGCCAGGTTGTTTTCCGCCATCCAGCAACCCGGATTCCTGATCAGTGTGGCCTTATAAAGGGTCTCCTTGTCGTGGAATACGCCACAACGGGCCCAGGTCAGGGATGCAAGCAGGAGCCCGAGAATGCAGGCACCCAGGGTTCCCGTCCGTTGCATCGCCAACGGAAGGCGCCCCCACGCCAGGGCGAGCGCCGACGCGCCCAACGCCAGCGGCGCGGCATCCGGAAGGTATTGCCAGTGATCCCACACGTAGGAGTAAAGATCCCCATACAGGTTCACAAAGCCGAGCACCGGAAAGAGTGTGCCAACAAAGATCAGGTAGGCGGCCGCAGGCGCCCGGGCGCGCCGCCTTAGGGCCAGCAGCACCACGAGCAACCCGGCCGCGGCGACCGGAAATAGCCATTGGTAATGGGAGGCCGAATCGAGCCTCCATTTGGGATACACGAAGTTTAGATTCCACGGGAACACCACATGCCCGAGGTAGAAAAGCGTGGCGCGTCCCGCAACGAGGATCCTTTCCGGAATCGAGAGGTCGAACGCCGGCCCTTCCGCACCCAGGAACCGGCGCTCAACCCAGCTGCTGAAGACGCCCGCTCCCCCTCCCAGGAGCAGCCAGGGCACAAGGGGGCAGACGTCACGTCGCCAGCCAAGGGTTCCGCGCTTCCACCACAGGGCGACCAGCAACGCCGCAGGGAGGGTGACCGTCACGGACTTGCTGAGGAAGGAAAGGACAAACAACGCCAGCGCCGCAAGATAGTGGGAGGGTCGACGGGTCTCATCGAACCGAAGGTAAGCCAGGGCGGCCGCCAGGAAAAAGACCAGGGAGATCGTGTTCTTCTGCTCCGCGATCCACGCCACCGACTCGACGTGGACCGGGTGCAGCGCGAATACGAGGGCCGCGAGCCAGGCGCCGGGAACGGCCAGCCTCCTGAGCAGGAGGCCGAACAGGAGAGCGGACGCCACGTGGGTCGCGAGGCTCACCCCATGGTATCCGGTCGGGTTCTCGCCCCACAGCCTGTGCTGGACCCAGAACAGGGTGTGCAGCATCGGGTAGTACTGCTCCGTTGCCCCCGGCTTAGTCCAGATCCGCCAGAGCCCGCGCACGGACTGCAGGGCAGCCTTGGTGACGTACCGGTCGTCATCCCAAAGGAACCGTCCGCCTAGCGATGGAAGATACGCCAGGATCGTCCCGATCCCCACGGCCACCGCCATGAGAAAGCCACGGCGCGGGGACCCGACCCCTTCACGCTGCCTTCGGTCCAGGACATTTTCCATTTATTCGTTCAGCTAGACCGGGCTAACGGCCGGTCCCGCTCCGGAGGGCGTAGATCCTATACCCCATGTCCCGGGCGGCGGTGACGGTCTCGGCGTACGGCGTGTCGCAGATGTCCAAAAACCCGATCTGGTAATTCTCACCGTCGAACCGACCCGTCGTGGATTCGTCGTAAAGCTGGAACCAGTGCGCCCCCACAATGGCGGGGTTGCGCAGCGCGCTCGCCATGTAGAGGCGGTAGGCCTCCGCGCGCTGGTTCTGGTTGAACACGCTTCGAAGGCCCGTGTGGAACTTTCCCCGGTCCAGCGCCCCCATGTGGAACTCGCCCACGATGGCTGGCTTGTCGATTCCCTCCGGCATGGAGACGTCGTCCAGGGTGAACTTGTAAAAATTGAAGCTCACGACGTCGCAGTACTTGGCCGCGATCCTCACGATATCCTTCCTGAACTCCGGGACGTCGGGCCAGTCATGGTAGTCCAGGCGGCTGCCAAGGTAGAGGAGGTTCGGCATCGCCTGCCGTCCCGCGGCGCTCACCTGCCGGTAGTAGCGGTCAAACCACGCGGGATCGAGGCTTGCGTGGATCTCGTTGTCGACAAAGTACCCGATGCACCACGGATCGTCCTTCGCCGTGGCTGCAGCGGAGGCCAGGCGCTTGCGCATGCCCTCCGACCAGGCCGGATTGTCGGGGTCGATGGGGGCCCGACGCTCGCCGCTAGAGATCTCCAGGGCGTAGGGCATCCGGTGCTTCTGGATGAATCTGGGGTCCGCCCAGCTTCCGAGGGTGTTTATTCCCCAGCTCCTAAGGCGCGCAAGGATCCGGTCGCTTGCGGCTTCCCGCCAGTCCGGCCCGTACTTGTACTCCAGATTCCGCCCGAGGAAATCCCCGTTTGGAGCGGGATCCTCGTAAAAACGCTCCCGGCCGGCCACGCGCGTGAAGCTCTCACCAAAGCCCGCACAATCGATTCCGTCCGACCAGAAAAGCCTGCCCTCGGGGTCCACGAGCCACCACTTTCCCAGGTACTTCTGGACCCGGAAGTGGCCGGTCGATTCCAGCTGGGGTCCTGCCGCCCAGCCTCCAAATTTATCCAGCGACGGCGGACCCGGGTGCTCCGCCAGGTCCCGGTACTCGCTCCTCGCGGCGGACGAAAAGTCGGCGTCCGCGTGGGTCTTGCCCGGCCACTCCTTGTGTTTGTACTGGCCGTAGCGGTCGATGAAGGGGAAAAAGCCTGCGGCGTCGGGCACCTTCGAAGATCCGAACGGGCGGATGTTGCGCACCGTTAGCGGCGCCGCCGTGGGAGGCATTACCATAAAAACCCTAAGACTGGACGCCAGGATCGGCTCCTCGATCCCGGCCCAAAGCGACATCTTCCCGCCGGGGATTCCGTGCATCCGGGGAAACTCCTCGGCATCGGCGGCCGAAAGCTTCAACCGCCGTGCGAACACGTAGAGCGACCGGGTCTTCCCGGCAGGAACGGTGACATAGCCGCGCACCCAGGTGTCCTGATTAAGGTCCGCGAAGACGCGAACAGGCTGCGACCCGCGGTTGGAAATGTCCAGGGCGACCCCGAGGCGGTCGTTGATGTCGGTCGGGGTAAATGAGAAGATCGCCGCGGGCTTCCCATCCCCGGCCGGAAATCCCACATCGACGCGTCCGTCACCGGTGGAGGGTCCTAAGGTGGCGCCGTCACCCAAAACGCTCACTCTCGCGAAAGCGGGACCCTGCGGCTGCGTGTCCACCCCACCCTTGTCCGTGTCGCTTCCCCCTGGGTTAAGGCAGCCTGATTGAAGGACCAGCAGGCCGACACCAATGAGCCAGATCCAGGGGCGAATCATACAAATACAATAATCATAAAACTGTTGCCTTCACAAAGTAAATATGTCCCTGCTCAATAGGTTGCCGCATCGGGTATCCCGACGGCACACCCCATTTCGAGCCCCTTTTTAGCACCCTCCGGATGCCACCGCTTAGCTCCGGCGCGCGCCCAGGAAAATCCTTCCACTCGATCCCATCCGCACCATGAGGAATCTCACGACCCAGCTCCTTGCCTTTCCGCTCATAGTGGCCGCCCTGCTCGGGCCCCTTAGCCTGCTGCAATCCCGTGCCCAGTCGATCCCGGAGGACCTGAAGCCGGCCGTGATCGTAAGCACAGCTCAGGAGCCGGTCGCCCCGGGGAAATTCTCCCCGACATGGGAGTCCCTGCGCCAGTACCAGACACCCGGTTGGTTTCGCGACGCGAAGTTTGGAATCTGGGCACACTGGGGGCCGCAGTGCGAGCCCGAGGACGGAGACTGGTACGCGCGGGAGATGTACATCGAGGGCAGCGACCAGAACAAGTTCCACGTCGCCCACTACGGACCGCCCTCAAAGTTTGGATTCAAGGACGTGATACACATCTGGAAGGCCGAGAACTGGGACCCGGACAAGCTCATGGCGCTCTACAAGCGGGCCGGCGCGCAGTACTTTTTCGCGCTCGCGAACCACCACGACAACTTCGACCTGTGGGACAGCACGTACCAGCCATGGAACGCCGTGCGCATCGGGCCGGAGAAGGACCTGATTGGCGGCTGGGCAAGGGCCGCCCGCTCCCAGGGCCTGCGCTTTGGCGTCAGCATCCATGCCGCACACGCTTGGATGTGGTACGAACCGGCGCAGGGCGCCGACAAGGCCGGCCCCTACGCCGGGATTCCCTATGACGGCAAACTGACGAAGGCGGACGGCAGGGGCCAGTGGTGGGACGGACTCGACCCCCAGGACCTTTATGCCCAGAACCACCCGCCAAGCGCCGCCAATCCCGCATCGTGGTCCACAGACAAACTTTGGAACTGGGGTCCCGGCGTCAGCCAGCCCGACCAGGCCTACTGCGACAAGTTCTACAACCGGGTTGCAGACCTCATAAAACGCTACCGGCCCGACTTGGTCTATTTCGACGACACGGCGCTGCCGCTCTGGCCGGTGAGCGACGCGGGGCTGAAGATCGCCGCGGACTTCTACAATCAAAACATGAGCCAGCACGGCGGCAGACTCGAGGCCGTGCTGTTCGCCAAGGTCCTGAATGAGGACCAGCGCAGGACCATGGTCTGGGACATCGAGCGCGGCCAAAGCAACCAGATCGAGCCGCTCCCGTGGCAGACGGATACCTGCATCGGGGACTGGCACTACCGCCGCTCGGTTTTCGAGAACCACCACTACAAGACGGCGCTCACCGTGGTCCAGACCCTGGCCGACGTGGTGAGCAAGAACGGAAACCTCCTCCTGAACATCCCCGTCCGCGGCGACGGCACGATCGACGAGGACGAGGTGAAGGTCGTCGAGGGCATAGCGGATTGGATGGACGTGAACCGCGAATGCATCTTTGGAACGCGACCCTGGAGCATCTGCGGAGAGGGCCCCGCCCTCCAGAACGCGGCGCCGATCACCGCCCAGGGCTTCAACGAGGGCAAGGGCAAGCCCTACACGGCGCGGGACGTGCGATTCACAACGAAGGACGGCACCCTTTACGCGATCGTGATGGGCAGCCCCACCGACGGCTCCGTCGTCATCACGTCGCTGGCGGCCGGATCACCTCAATTGGGGGGCCGCACCCTCACCGCCGTTGCGCTTCTGGGAAACACGGGTCCCTTGGATTGGTCGCAGGGGCCCCAGGGCCTAGCGGTCAAGGTTCCGCGATCGCCGCTAGGCGACTTCCCTGTGGTGCTTAGAATCGGTGGCGCCCTCTAGTGGCCAACCGTGCACCCACCCCCAAGTCAGCCTCCGGCGATCGCCCCGATGACCATGAAGGGCTCCCTCCCCAGGGAGACGGCTTCCGGCAACGGTGAGTCAACCCCTTCGTGAGACACATCCTGCCCGCAGGCGAAGAACCTCACGAAAGGCCGGCGTTTCCCCGTCGCCTGATCCCGGATCGTCCCGCGCAGCATCGGATAGGCGCTCTCGATCGCGTCCAGGACCGAGAGCTGGGTCGCGGCCGTCGCAAGCTGCAGTTCCAGCACCCCCGTGATGCCAGCTAGATTCTTCAGGTGTGCGGGGAGGATTACCCGAATCATAGAAGCGTCTGGACCTCGACCGAGTACACCGCCGGCAGGTCCCGGACGATCGGCTCCCACGTGTCCCCGCTGTCCCGTGACGCGTAGACCTGGCCGCCCGTGGTCCCAAAATAAATGCCGCACGCATCGAGCGAGTCGACGGCCATCGCGTCCCTGAGGACATTCACGTAGCAGTCCTTCTGCGGAAGGCCCTTCGTGAGCGCCTCCCATTCGCCTCCCCCCGTGCGGCTGCGGTAGACCCGCAGCTTTCCGTCGGGCGGGAAGTGCTCGGAATCGCTCTTTATCGGGACGACGTAGATGGTCTCCGGCTCGTGGGCATGGACCTCGATGGGGAAGCCGAAATCGCTCGGCAGGTTGCCGCTCACCTCGCGCCAGGACTCGCCGCCATCGTCGCTTCGCATGATGTCCCAGTGCTTCTGCATGAAGAGCACCTCCGGGCGGGACGGGTGGAGCGCGATGCGGTGCACGCAGTGGCCCACCTCGGCCGTGGGATCCGGGATGTGCTCCGACCTCAGGCCCCGGTTTATCGGCCGCCAGGTGGCCCCATAGTCGTCGCTCCGGAATGCGCCCGCCGCCGAGATCGCGATGAACATCCGTCCCTTGTTGACAGGGTCCAGAAGGATCGTGTGCAGGCACATCCCTCCCGCGCCCGGCTGCCAGCGCGGCCCCGTCCCGTGCTTCCTAAGTCCCGACAGCTCGCCCCACGTCAGCCCGCCGTCCGCCGACCGGAACAGCGCCGCGTCCTCCACACCCGCGTAGACGGTATCCGGATCCTCGATCGAGGGCTCCAGGTGCCACACCCGCTTGAACTCCCAGGGGTGCGCGGTGCCGTCGTACCATTGGTGGGTGCCGGCAATCCCATCGTAGGCAAACGTGTTGCCGACCGGCTCCCATGTCCTGCCGCCATCGTTGGACCTCTGGACAACCTGCCCGAACCAGCCCGAGGACTGGGACGCGTAAAGCCGGTTGGGATCCGCGGGCGAACCCTTGAGGTGATAAATCTCCCATCCCCCGAAAAAGGGACCCTCGACCTTCCATTGGCTTCGCTTGCCATCGGACGTCAGGATAAAGGCGCCCTTCTTGGTCCCTACGAGGACACGGACATGGCTCATCGTGTGTTCCTTTTGTTTGCTGCCGACGTTGGAATTTTGTCGGAGCGCTGTCTAGGGACAGAGACGAGCAATGTCTATCGCGAATTCCGCGGAACGACCTCCTGCGCGCCAGGGCGCACGGTCGGCCCAAAACCCGCCGTAATATTTGGGCGCTACTTAGCCGAGACCCCGGGACCCACCGGTTCGGTCACCCCGGCCCTCGTGCCGAACGAAGGCCATGGAGTGACGAAACGCGAGCGATCCCTTAGTGCCTCGGAGGACCGTCCCGCCACTCGCCCTTGGTCTGATGAAAGTGGCCATCACGGTCCTTATCCCAATGCGGCGCCATCCACTGGCCATGCGCATGGGGCGGCTTGGCCCAGCGACCGCCGACCCAGGAGTAATGCCCAGGGGAGCCGTCCCAATAGCCGCCAACCCAGACAAAATCAGGGCCTGGGCTGACACCGATGATCACGTCGCGCTGCGGCGGCGGAGGCGGGGCGTCGATGTTGATGCTAAGCGAGAGGTCTGCCAGAACGGCGGAAGCCGAGGCCGCAGGGGCCGCGAACCCGGCGAGCGAGAGGATACCGAGCCCCGTGGCGAGCCGAAGCGACGCACCGGGTGTGCGGGGCAAATAATTCATGGGATTCTTCATTGGCTCCTTCGACCGCAAAAGCGCCCGCTCAGGCTGCGAAAAACCCTAAAACTAGGTGTAGACCCCACTCCCGGGGCCTAAGGCGGAATAGGATGCCGGCTCAACAACGCTGAAAAAGGCACCGTACGTGGTTCCTACGGGCACGCGCGCGCCGCCACCGGGGATCGCCGGAACTTGACAGAATCAGCGCGCCAGTAAGGCTTTTATTGATGAAAAGTACGTACAGCATCAAGGAGGCCCAAAGCCAGTTCGCGAGCCTTGTCCGCGAAGCCGAACAGGGAGGAATGGCCACGATCACTCGCCATGAGAAGGCCGTGGCGTACGTGATGGGGGCCGAAGACCTGGCGGCCTTGATCGAGACAACGGAGCTCCTGGCCAATCCTGCTGCCCGAAGGGCCATTGCGGACGCCGAAGCAGGGCGTGGTCGCGTCTATACCCTGGACGACCTCGAGGGATGAAATACCGGGTCCGTGTTCGGGAACAGGTCAAGGGATTCATAGAGACGCTGGCACCCGAATCTCGAAGGAGAATTAGGCTCGCCCTGCGCAGGCTCGAATCCGAACGGGGTGACTGCCTTGCGTTGAAGGAGAAGCTATTCGGCTACCATCGTCTGCGGGTCGGCGGCTATCGCGTCATCTTTCGCTATCTGCCGGGCAAGGTCATCGAATGTGTCTACGCCGAAGAATGCAGTCTCATCTACCAACTCTTCGAAAAGGACTTCCTGAAACGGCTCCGACACGAGAAGGATTAGGTGGCACCTTGGCCACCCCAGGGATTGGTGCAGCATATGCGCCTTCAACATGAACCACGGAGTGTGTCCCCTTGTTAGTCAGACATCCCCCAGCGACGACCCGGGCAGGGGGGCGCCCGTTGTAACACGACATTGAAGTTTCGCCAGTGTGCCGCTCAAACGTAGCGGTGGAGCGCCAGATCACCACAAAAGCGTCGTCGAACAGCTCGTGGGAAGGAAACGGGTTTTGGCGGCGCACGATACGTGGGCGCTGCCCTCCGACATCGGCGCCATCAGACGGCGGCCTGAAGCAGGCTCCTTACCTTGGCGTCCAGATCGCGCGCGATTTCCAGAGCTTCCGCATTTTCATATGGAGCGAGAAAACCGACCATCTCGTCGTAGCTCAGATGGACACCATCCGGCCGCTGATCAATCAGCACGGTTACCGGCGCATAGGACCCTGCGTCCGGCACAAGCCTGACCATCGACTGCATGATCAGCGGATTGCCCATGATTATGCGGACGCTCTTCGGATTACCACCCACTCCGGCTTTGGCGAGAACGGCGCCCAGATCGAGCCGCGTGAACTCCATGAGGCCAATGTCACCTACGGAATCGCGAACGACAGTTTCCATTTCCTCGTATGTCGTCGCCGCGATCATTCGCGCGTTGAATGCGGCCATGTTCGGCCTGCCTATAGCCCTTTCCACGGTCGCCACGACGGCATCAAAAGGCTTCTGCGAAATGACACCCCATCGTTGGACATTGATTTGGCGATGCGGCATTGGCGTGGCGGCTCAGGCTGCGGTAAATGATTGTTGGACGGCTATGGCTACGGAACGGATGGCGAGTTCTGTGGTGCCCGGGGCCGGGCTCGAACCGACACTTCCTTGCGGAAATCGGATTTTAAGTCCGAAGCGTCTACCATTCCGCCACCCGGGCCATTTCACTAAGGGGGAATCTCTGGGAATCCCCCGCCCGAAGGCGAGCCTTTGTCGCCGGCCCTAGCTAACCGGTCCGACCGGCCCCGCGTCGGGGCCGGTCGTCGGGCGTCATTTCGCAACCTGCTGCGGCACGGCGTCTTCGACGTGCTTGCGCAGGAATACGGCCCGGTAGATGCTCCGTGGAACCGAGCCCATCACCGTGGAGCCTTCCCCCATGTTGGACTGCGCGTTAAGGCTCCCCATGCTTGCGGCGGGCGCCCGCCCGCCGACGGAAACCTGATAGCCCCCGCTGTTGTTCTGGTTGTTCAGGTTGGGGGTCGCCTGGTCCATCGTGACCACCTGGTTCGAGAAGCCCTCCGGGGTGATGCTGGAGAGCACCAGGTCGGCCTGGACCGCGTCGGCCTGGGCGTGGAGGATCGGCACGTAATCGTCCGTGTCGGCCGTGAACTTGGCGTAGCCGATGACCGTGTACCCGCGCAGCTGGGCCCTCTGGGTCTCGTCAGTGAGGTCGCCCGCATCGACCTTGATGTACTCCGCGGGCCCCACATGGGGGAGCAATGAACGCTCCGCACCTGGGGAAAGATCGTTCCGGTATTTCTGGGAATAGTAATTGCTCTGGCAACCGCTGAGCAAGGTAAGGGCGAGCACCGCAAGGGAAAGACGCTTCATGGGGTTAGGGATTTGACGCTTCTCTTATATAGGGGAACGCTAACCGCGGATCGTCCCCATGCAACCGCGGGGTGAAGGTTTGCGGCCTGTAAAAGGATCCCGAACACCGCCCATTAGGGGCTTGGGCGCCGCGGCCGAGGGCATCGGCAAAAGAGGGGTTGCCCCGGAAATTAGGCTTCCCAACGACCGCCGCGAGGGGCGAACCTTCGGGAACCATGACATTCCCATTTTACAAGACCTGCGCGGCCCTGACCCTGACCCTTGGTTCTTCGCTCACGGCCTACCCCTGGGCCGCCGAGGGCCACCACGCCATGGCCCTCACGGCGACCGCGAACCTCTCGGATGCGGCGCGCGCCCACGTGGTCAAGATCCTCGGGAGCGACGACCTCTCCTCGATCGCGGTGTGGATGGACGACGTCCGGAGCGCGGCGTACCATTCCGGGCCCCTGGGGTCCGACCCGGAGGCGCTCCGCTTCAACGCCCTCTTCCCGCGCAACGGGGAATGGCACTATGTGGACCTGCCGCTTGGCGTGAAGGCCTACGATCTGAACGGCGACTACGAGCGCGACGACGACGTCGTCCACGAGCTTGAAGCCGCCATTGCCGTCCTCGAGGGGACCGGCGACAAGCGGATCTCCCCGCGCGAGGCGCTGTGCATGGTCGTGCACTTCGTGGGCGACCTCCACCAGCCGCTCCATGTCGGAAACGGCGTCTTCGCCACCGCCCCGGACGGCACGGCGAAGCTCGTCGAGGATCCCGTTGCGGCGAAGGGCCTGCCCAACGACAAGGGCGGCAACGCGGATTTCTTCGGCCCGGGCAAGTACGACGAGCTGCACGGCTATTGGGACTTCGAGCTCGTGCAAAAGATCACGGATTCCAAGGAGCCGGAGGCCGTCGCTGCCGTGATCGGCAAGAAGGTGTCCGCAGAGGGGTCCTCGTGGAAGAGTGCCGGCGACTACCACCACTGGCCTGAGGCCTGGGCGACGGAAAGCCTCGCCGCCGCGCGCACCGCATTTGCCGGCATCACCTACGGGGCCCTCACGCCTGATGGAAAGGGCGGGATCAAGCGCATCGCCATTACGCTTCCCCCTCACTATGATGATACTTGCGTGCCGCTCGCGACCGAGCGCCTCGCCAAGTCCGCCTTCCATCTGGCCGAGCTACTAAACGCGATTCACTGGGCTGATTGAATTGGCGCCGGGGGACAAAAGACTCGCCCCGGCGGGGGGTCTCTTGGCAGGCTTGGGGGAAGTCTCAACCCCCCCACCCGTCACTATGAAGTCACCCAAAGCCTGGCAACTGGGCGCAGCCGGCGTCCTGGCAGCCACCCTCATCCCATCGGTTCGCGCAAGCGAGTCCGACATCAAGATACCCGACCTGAACGCGGTTTCGTTCATGGGAGGCGCCCTGAGTGGCTCCGCCGTCCTGTTGATCGGCCTCGTCGTCTGCCTTGGCGGCATGGTCTTCGGCTGGATACAGTACATCCAGACCAGGAACCTGCCCGTCCACAAGTCGATGTCGGTCGTCTCCAACATCATCTGGGAGACGTGCAAGACGTATCTGGGGCAGCAGGGCAAGTTCCTCGCGGTGCTGTGGGTGCTGATCGCGGCCTGCATGACGTACTACTTCGGGGTGCTCTCGCAGCAATCGGTGGGGCACGTGGTGGTGATCCTCCTGGCGTCCATCCTCGGTATCCTGGGCAGCTACGGCGTCGCCTGGTTTGGCATCCGCATCAACACGGTCGCCAACTCCCGCGCGGCGTTCTCGGCCCTGAAGGGCAATCCCCTGGCGACGCTCCTTATTCCCCTAAAGTCGGGGATGAGCGTCGGCCTCCTCCTGGTCGCCATCGAGCTCTTCTTCATGATCTGCATCCTGAAGTTCATCCCGTCGGAGCTGGCGGGCCCGTGCTTCATAGGGTTTGCGATCGGCGAGTCCCTGGGCGCCTCGGCGCTGCGCATCTGCGGCGGCATCTTCACCAAGATCGCCGACATAGGCGCCGACCTGATGAAGATCGTCTTCAACATGCCCGAGGACGACCCCCGGAACCCGGGCGTGATCGCCGATTGCACGGGTGACAACGCGGGCGACTCCGTCGGCCCAACGGCCGACGGCTTCGAGACCTATGGCGTCACCGGCGTGGCCCTCATCGCGTTCCTGGCCCTGGCGCTCGTCTCCAACCCCTCCCTCTGCGGCACGCTGATCGTGTGGCTCTTCGCGATGCGCATCCTGATGCTCATCACCTCGCTCCTGAGCTACTTCATCAATGGCGCCATCGCCCAGTCGCTCTACGGCGACAAGAAGGACTTTAACCTCGAGCAGCCGCTCACGAACCTGGTCTGGATCACATCGATCGTGTCCATCGTGGTCACCTACGCCTCCACGTACGTGCTCCTCGCCAAGCAGGACGGGTGCCCCGAGGGCCTCTGGTGGGTCCTGGCGAGCATCATCTCCTTCGGGACGATCGCTGGAGCCCTGATCCCCGAGTTCACGAAGATCTTCACCTCGACGGAAAGCCGCCACGTGAAGGAGGTCGTGACCTCCTCCAAGCAGGGCGGCGCGTCGCTGAACATCCTCTCCGGCTTCGTGACGGGCAACTTCTCGGCCTTCTGGACCGGGCTCGTCATCCTTTCCCTCATGTTCGGCGCCTACCTGATCTCCACAAGCCCCGCGCTCCAGGCGATCATGCCCGAGGAGTTCAAGTTCGCCGCGCCGATCTTCGCGTTCGGCCTGGTCGCCTTCGGGTTCCTCGGCATGGGCCCGGTCACGATCGCGGTCGACAGCTTCGGCCCGGTGACCGACAACGCGCAGAGCGTCTACGAGCTCTCGCAGATCGAGTCCAACAAGGCCTCGGCCGCCGAGATCGAGAAGGAGTTCGGCTTCAAGCCCGACTTCGAGAACGCCAAGCTCCAGCTCGAGAAGGGCGACGGGGCGGGCAACACGTTCAAGGCCACGGCCAAGCCCGTCCTGATCGGCACCGCGGTCGTGGGCGCCACGACCATGGTGTTCGGCATCATCATGCTCCTCAAGCGCCTCCATCCCGACACGATCGAGCGCCTTTCCCTCGTCCACCCCGAGGCGATGATGGGGCTCCTCATGGGCGGCGCCGTGATCTACTGGTTCACGGGGGCCAGCACCCAGGCGGTCGTCACCGGCTCGTACCGGGCGGTCGTCTACATCAAGGAGAACATGAAGCTCGACTCGACGACCGCGTCGGTCGCGGCCTCCAAGGAGGTCGTCAAGATCTGCACGCAGTACGCCCAGAAGGGGATGGTCAACATCTTCATCGTGGTGTTCTGCTTCGCGCTCTCGCTCGCGTTCTTCGACCCGTACTTCTTCATCGGCTACCTGGTCGGCATCGCCTTCTTCGGCCTCTACCAGGCCATCTTCATGGCCAACGCCGGCGGCGCCTGGGACAACGCCAAGAAGATCGTCGAGGTCGAGCTCAAGCAGAAGGGCACCCCCCTGCACGCGGCCACCGTCGTGGGAGACACGGTCGGCGACCCGTTCAAGGACACGAGCTCCGTCTCGCTCAACCCCGTCATCAAGTTCACCACCCTCTTCGGCCTGCTGGCGGTCGAGATCGCCGTCAAGATGGAGCCGGCCCTAAAGCACGCCCTGGGCGCGGCGATCTTCGTCGTCGCCCTGGTCTTCGTGTACCGCAGCTTCTACTCGATGCGGATCCCGACGGACTGAGGCTCGGCGGGCGCGGCCTCGGCGGCCACCGTGCACTCAACCTGCACGGTGCCCGTCTGGACCTTCCCGAAGATGGTCGTCAGGCCGGCCGTGGACGCATCGCGCCCGCGGGTGGCCTCGACGATCAGGCCCGGCGCAATGTTGTCGGTAGGGTCGAACAGGCGCCAGGCGCCCCCGAGGTAGGCCTCGATGCAGGCGTGGAAGTTCATGGGCTCAAGCCCGACGGCGTAGCCTCCCACGTAGCGGGCGGGGATCGAGAGCGCACGGCAGAAGGCGATCGCCAGGTGCGTGTAGTCGCGGCACACGCCCTTGCGGGTCTGCCAGACATCCCAGGCGGAGGTCCTGCCATCCGTCGAGCCAGCCAGGTACTCGATGTTGTCGCCCACCCACTTGCAGATCGAGCGCACCTGCTCGGCCCGGTCGTCCACCTTGCCGAACAGGTCCCAGGCGACGGGGAGGAAGCGGTCGCTCTCGCAGTAGCGGCTAGGGAGCGTGTAGGTGAGGATGCTCAGCGGCAGCCGGCCCGGCCGGTCCGCGGGAACGCTCGCGGGCATCTCGGGCCGCTCGACGTCGACAAGCGCCGAGTACGCCAGCTCGACGGGCCCGGCCTGGGCCTCCATGCGGAGCACGCGCTCGCCCTTCGAGGTGGACGCGATCTCCGTCGCGATGTCAGGGGTGCACCGGATGGTCTCCGAGAGGACACGCTGCTCGGGACCCGTGTTTATGAGGACGTTGAAGGTGAATGAGGCGCTGGGCGCTACGACCTGGTATCGCAGCACGCAGCCGGCGGAAATCTTCATCTGGGCGCAATGTGGGCATAAGGCCGGCTGACGGCAACCTGCGATTGAGCCCCCGAACCCCGGACGCGGGCCGGCCCGACGTGATGGATGTTATTCATCGGCATTTATTTGCGCCAATCGGATGCCGCCATGGTCATCCCGGGGCGTCCTCGTCTTCGATCCCCATCGGTCGGCCTGGCAGGGCGGCCAGGCAGGCGTCCTAGCCGCGGATGTCGCGCTCGTTCGTCTCCGGGAGGACGATGCACCCGATCACGAACGAGGCCGCCGCAACCCCGATCGGGAACCACAGTCCCGCGTAGATATCGCCGGTAAAAACCACGATCGACGCCGCAATCAGGGGAAGGAATCCCCCGAACCACCCGTTGCCGATGTGGTAGGGCAGAGACATCGAGGTGTAGCGGATCCGGGTCGGGAAAAGCTCGACCAGGAACGCCGCGATCGGCCCGTAGACCATCGCCACGTAGGACAAGAGGATGACCAGGAGCGTCACGACCCGCGGCTTGTTCACGTGGGCCGGGTCGGCGCTCTTCGGGTAGCCCGCAGGGGCGAGCGCCGCCTCGTAGGCCTTCGCGTCGAACCCGTTCACCTGGGTGGCGCCTACCGAGATCGCGACCTCGTAGCCCGGGCCCTGGAGCGGCGCGAGCGTGAACGGGATGCCGCGGCTGTTGAGGAAATTGCGGGCCTTGTCGGTCTCGGTCCTTGGCTTGGCGGGAAGCACGATCTTCTTTGCGGCGTCGACCAGGGCCTCGAGCGCCAGGGCGCCGCTGCCGCGGTACTCCGCCGTCGAGACCACGACCGGCGCGCGCTCCATCGCGTTTGCAAGCGCGGGGTTGGCGGCTCGCGTCAGGTTCCTGAAGATCGGCTGGTAGGTGAGGACGGCCAGGAGCATGCCGGTCATGATGATCTTCTTCCTGCCGATCACGTCGGAGAGCTTTCCGAAGCTGACCAGGAGGACGGCGCCAACGACCAGCGAGATGGCGATCAGGTAGTAGGTCGTCACGTAGTCGACCTTGAGCGTCGTGCTCAGGAAATAGAGCGCGTAGAACTGTCCCGCATACCAGACAACGCCCTGGCCGGCCGTGGCGCCGAAGAGGGCCTTTAGCACCACCTTGCCGTTGTCCCAGCGGGCGAAGCTCTCCGTAAGGGGCGCCTTCGATCCCTTGCCCTGGGCCTTCATCTCGGCAAACACCGGGGACTCCTCGAGCTTGAGCCGGATGTAGACCGAGACGGCCAGGAGCAGGAACGAGAGCAGGAACGGCACCCGCCAGCCCCACGCCGCGAATTGCTCGGGGCTCATGTACTTGCGCAGGACGCCGATCACCACGAGCGCCAGGAACAGGCCGAGCGTCGCCGTGGTCTGGATCCACCCCGTGTAGAGCCCCCGCTTTCCCTGCGGGGCGTGCTCGGCCACGTAGATCGCCGCCCCTCCGTACTCCCCTCCCAGGGCAAGCCCCTGCGCGAGCCTGAGGAACACCAGGATGATCGGGGCCGCAAAGCCGATGTTTGCGAACGTCGGCAGAAGGCCCACCAGGGCTGTCGAGAGGCCCATCACGACGATCGTGATCAGGAACGTGTACTTGCGGCCGGCAAGGTCGCCGAGCCTGCCGAACACCAGCGCGCCGAAGGGGCGCACCGAGAAGCCGACGCCGAAAAGGGCAAGGCTCGAGAGGTATCCCGCGGTCTCGTTGTCCGCCGGAAAGAACAACTTTCCGAAAAAAGCCGCGAGCGTGCCGTAGATGTAGAAGTCGTACCACTCGAACACGGTCCCGAGGGACGACGCAATGATGACGAGCTTGTGCTTGCGATCCAACGCAGCTTCTTCGGCCATGGGATAAGGGAGGGGATTGGGGCTAACCGGGGCGCCAGAGGCAACAAAACGAAGCCCGCAGACGCAAGCCTCCGCAATCAGGCCTGCGCGAAGGCCGAGACGGTCTCGCGCTTGAGCTCCCGCATCATGAGGGCCGAGATGGCGTCGCCCGGCCTGCGGCCCTTGAAGAGGATGGCGTTGGTCTGGCCAAGGATGGGGGCGTCTATCCCCCGGTCCGCGCACAGCCCGGCAAAAGAGCGGGTCGTCTCGTAGCCCTCGACGACCGTCCGGCGGCCCGCGAGGAGCTCGGGGATGCTCTTGCCCTCCCCGATGCGGTGCCCGAATTCGCGGTTGCGGCTCCAGGACCCGTGGCAGGTGGCCACCAGGTCCCCGAACCCGCTCAGCCCGTAGAACGTCTCCGGCCGGGCACCGAGCGCCCCGCCCACCTTGACCATCTCCGCCACCGCGCGGGTGAGGAGCGCCGCCTTCGCGTTGTCCCCTAGGCCCAGGCCCTCGCAGCAGCCCGCTGCGATCGCGTAGACGTTCTTGAGGCTGCCCCCGAACTCAACGCCCGCCAGGTCGTCGGTCGTGTAGATCCGGAGCGTCGGCCCGCTGACAGAGGCCTGGACGTCATAGGCCGCCGCGGCGTCCCCCTTGGTCGCAAGCACCATCGCCGCCGGCAGGCCGCGGGCCACCTCCGCAGCGTTCGTCGGCCCCGACAGGGCGCCCACGACGACACCGGGCAGCTCCTCGGAAACGACCTGCGAGGGGCGCATGTGGCTGCCGAGCTCAAGCCCCTTTGCCAGGCTCACCACCAGGCGCGGTCCGGGGCCCTTTCCCAGGGCCTGGCCCATGTGCTTGGAGGTGATCCGGAGCGTCTGGGCGGGACAGGCCAGGAGGACCACGTCCGCCCCGCAGAGGCCCTCGGCGAGGTCGGAGGTCACCCGGATCGACCCGGGCAGGACCACGCCGGGCAGGTACTCGCCGTTCTCGCGCGTCGAGGAGATGAGTGCCGCCTGTTCCGGCCGGCGCGGCACCAAGGCGACGGCGCGCGCACCCCGGTCGAGGTGCAGCGCAAACGCCGTGCCCCAGGCTCCGGCCCCTACGACGCAGAACTTCATGGGCCCCTTGTAACCCCCGCCACCGCCGCCTGCTACTTCAAAAATGCGGGAATCTTCTCGTTTGCGATCTGCTGCTCGAAGGTCTCGCGCGCCGTCACCTGCTCGAACGCGCTGCCCTTCACGAGCACCTCGGCCGGGATTGCCCGGGTGTTGTAGCGGCTTGCCATCACGTGGCCGTAGGCCCCGGCGCTCATGAGCGCCAGGTATTCGCCCTCGCCCACCTCCTGGATCTGGCGGTCCTTGGCAAAGCAGTCCGTGCTCTCGCAGATGGGGCCAACGACATCCGCGACGAGCGCCCGCCGGGTGGTGTCCCGCCGCAGCGGGACCACCTCGTGGAACGAGTCGTACATGGCCGGTCGCACCAGGTCGTTCATGGCGGCGTCCACGATCAGGAAGTTCTTGCCCTGCCCGCGCTTTAGGTACTCGACCCGGGTCAGGAGGACGCCCGCGTTGGCCACCATGGACCGGCCCGGCTCAAGGAGGACCTTCAGCCCCAGCTTGCGCAGCGCCGGCGCCAGCGCGGCGCCGTAGACCTCGGGGGTCAGCGGGCGCTTCGCCTCGGGGATCGTCTCCCACCAGGAAAAGGGCCCGCTTGCCAGGGCGTCCCGGTAGACCACGCCTATCCCGCCGCCGATCGAGATGTAGGTGATCCCGTACCTCTCCTTCAGCTCGGCCGCGAGCGGCACGAGCTTCTCAAGGGTCTCCACGAAGGGGCCCACCTCGGTGATCTGGGAGCCGATGTGCGACTGGATCCCCCGGATCGTGATGTTTGGGTACTTGGAGGCGGCCTCGTAGGCCGCCGCCGCCTGCTTGAGCGGGATGCCAAACTTGTTGGCGCTCGTCCCCGTCGTGATCTTCGCGTGGGTGTGGGCGTCCACGTCGGGGTTAACGCGGATGGAGATGGCCGCCTTCACGCCGAGCTTGCCCGCGACGTGGTTGATCCTCGCAAGCTCGGGCTCGCTCTCGACATGGAACGCATAGATGCCCGCCTCGAGCGCGAGCCGGATCTCGGCCTCGGTCTTTCCGACGCCGGCAAAGACGCTGTCCTTGACGCTCGCGCCGGCCGCCAGGACGCGCCGCATCTCCCCAGCGCTCGCAAAATCAAAGGAGGACCCGAGGTTTCCCAAGTGCCTGATGACAGCAAGGTTGGAATTCGCCTTGACCGCATAGCAGACCCGCACGTCAAGCCCCTTCATGCTCCCGGCGATCCGGGTGTAGTTGTCCTCGATCGTCGCCGCGCTGTAGACATAGGTCGGCGTGCCGTAGAGCCTCGCGACCTCGGCGAGATCCACGGATTCACAGTGAAGATTTTGGCCGGCGTACCGAAAGTGATGCATGGTTGGGTCTGATGGTGGACTGGTAAAAATCCGTGAAAGGCAGAGATTAGCGAGTTTCCCCTTGAAAAAACGACCCCAAAATACCGATAGTCGACGCTGAAGTCCAATGCAGTTCCTGCTGAAGAATCTTTTCCACAGACCGGCCATCCGCTTCGGATTGGCGCAGGAGAACCGTGGGAAATTCAGGGACCCCCGGTTCGTGAGCTTCATCTCCCAGAGCAACCGGAAGATGCTCAACACCGATTTCCAGGACGCCGTGCTCCGCGGCCGCAAGGTCTTCAGGTTCGCGCTCGTGGCGGCCCTGGTGGGCGGAGGCGCCTGGGTGCTGCTCGAGAGCGCTCACGCGCTCTCGATGTTCTAGGCCTCAGGCGGCCTGGCTCTGCGACCCGGCCAGCTGGCCGGGCGCCCCAAACGGCACGATCTCGGCGGAAACACGCAGGGGCTCTATCGTCCGCCCGTAGTCTGCGGCGAGGACCGCGAATATGCCGGTGACCGTGAAGACGGCTGCGGCGGCCGCGGCCGTGAAGGGGAACAGGGCGATAGCGCCGAGGGATGCCAGGAAGGCTTTGATGGGAAGGAGGTTGGTTTTCATTTCGATTGGATGGGTTACCCAGAGAACACGGCTCCTGTCCCCAAAGTTGCGGGTAATTGCGGGCGCCCCGCCGAGCAATCCTAGCAGTCAAACGCTGCCCGACGGATACATGGACCACGGCGAAGGCGTCGCCACGCCGCCCACTCGCCGGGGGGGAAAAAAGAGCCCGGGCCGCGCAAAACGCGCGGGCCCGGGTCTCGCTTCGGAGGCGCCGGATCAGGCGGCGTGCTCCCCGGAATAGCAGCCGGCGGCCCTGTCAAAAGGAACCACCGCCGCGTTGACCCGCAGGGGTTCGATCGTCCGTCCGTAGTCGGCGACGATGATCGCGAAGACCCCGGTTACGGTGAAGGTGGCTGCGGCCGCCACGGCGGTGAAGGGAAACAGGGCGATTGCGCCGAGGGATGCCAGGAAGGCCTTGATGGGAAGATTGTCGGTATTCATTTTCTTTGGATTGGTTACCAAGAAAACACGGCCCCGCCCGCAAAGTTACACGAAAACGGGGGAAATCCCCCCGGGGCCCGCCTATTCCTCCGCGCCCGCGGCCACCGGCTTGAACGATGAGCTGAAGATCGCCTTCGCGTAGTCCCTGTTCATCCGCGCGATGAAGTCGTGGGAGATCAGCTTCGGGCAGGCTGCGCTGCACTCGTACTGGTTCGTGCAGCTTCCAAACCCGAGGCCGTCCATCGTGCTCACCATGGCGAGCACCCGGCGGTCGCGCTCCGGCTGGCCCTGCGGCAGGAGCCCCAGGTGCGAGACCTTGGCCGCCACGAAGAGCATCGCGCTCGCGTTCTTGCACGCCGCGACGCAGGCGCCGCAGCCGATGCACTGGGCCGCGTCCATCGCCAGGTCCGCGACCTCCTTCGGCACGGGGACCGAGTTCGCCTCGGGCGCCGAGCCCGTGCGGATCGAGATGAAGCCCCCGGCCTGCTGGATCTTGTCGAAGGCGGTCCGGTCGGTCACCAGGTCCTTTATGACCGGGAAGGGCCGCGCGCGGAAGGGTTCGACCACGATCACGTCGCCCTCCTTGTAGCTGCGCATGTACGTCTGGCACGAGGCGACGCCGTGGTGCGGCCCGTGGGGCTTGCCGTCGATCACGAGCGAGCACGTCCCGCAGATCCCCTCGCGGCAGTCGTGCGCGAAGGCGACCGGCTCGATTCCCTTGGCCGTCAGGTCGTCGTTCAGGACATCGAGCATCTCGAGGAACGACATGTCCGGGTTCACGCCGCTCACGGCGTAATCCGCAAAGGCCCCCGGCTTGCCGGGGCCCTCCTGGCGCCAGACCCGAACGGTAACGCTGAAGGTCGTCGTGCTCATCACTTGTAATTGCGTACGCTCATCTTGACCGTCTCGTAGGCCAGGGGCTCGGTGTTGCGGATCGGCACCTTTCCATCCCCCGCGAACTCCCAGGCCGCCACGTGGGCGAAGTTCACGTCGTCGCGCTTGCACTCGCCGTCGGGGTACTGGTGCTCCTCGCGGAAGTGGCCGCCGCAGCTCTCCTCGCGCGCGAGCGCGTCGCGGCACATGAGCTCCCCGAGCTCCAGGAAGTCGGCCACCCTGCCCGCCCGCTCGAGCGACTGGTTGAGCGTGTCGCCCGAACCCGGCACGTTCACGTTCTCCCAGAACTCCGCGCGCAGGGCCGGGATGTCCTTCATGGCCTGCTCCAGGCCCGCCTTGTTTCGCGCCATCCCGCAGTACTGCCACATGATCTGCCCGAGCCTCTTGTGGAAATGGCTAACCGGCTCCTTTCCCTTCACGGTCAGGAGCCTGCTCGTGGCCCACGCGACGGACTCCTCGGCCGCCTTGAATGCCTCATGGTCAGTCGGGGGGCGCGATCCCGGCTTCTGCGTCGCAAGGTAGTCTCCCACGGTGTACGGCACGACGAAGTAGCCGTCGGCCAGGCCCTGCATGAGCGCGGAGGCGCCCAGGCGGTTCGCGCCGTGGTCCGAGAAGTTGGCCTCGCCCAGGACAAAGAGCCCCGGCAGGTTCGACATGAGGTTATAGTCCACCCAGAGGCCGCCCATCGTGTAGTGGACGGCAGGGAAGATCCTCATCGGCTGCTGGTAGGCGTTCTCGTCGGTGATCTCCTTGTAGATGTCGAAGAGGTTGCCGTATCGGCTGCGCACCACGGGCTCGCCCAGGCGCCCGATCGCGTCCGCGAAGTCCAGGTAGACGCCGAGACCGCTCACGCCGACGCCGCGGCCCTCGTCGCAGACGCGCTTTGCGGCGCGCGACGCCACGTCCCTCGGGCAGAGGTTCCCGAAGCTCGGGTAGATGCGCTCAAGGTAGTAGTCGCGGTCGGCCTCGGGGATCGACGCCGGGGGCTTGAGCCGGTCCTCCTTCTTCTTCGGCACCCAGATGCGGCCGTCGTTTCGGAGCGACTCCGACATGAGCGTCAGCTTCGACTGGTAGTCCCCAGTCACCGGGATGCACGTCGGGTGGATCTGCGTGAAGCAGGGGTTCGCGAAGCAGGCGCCGCGCTTGTACGCGCGCCAGATCGCGGACGCATTGGAGCCGCGCGCGTAGGTCGAGAGGTTGAAGACGTTCCCGTAGCCCCCTGTTGCCAGGACCACGGCGTCGGCCGCGTGGCGCGTGATCGCCCCCGTGACCAGGTCGCGGACGATGATGCCCTTCGCGTTCCCGTCGACGACCACCAGGTCGAGCATCTCGGAGTGCGCGTGGAGGGTGATCGCGCCCGCGGCGATGCCCTTCGAAAGCGCCGAATAGGCGCCGAGAAGCAGCTGCTGCCCCGTCTGGCCACGCGCGTAGAAGGTGCGCGAGACCTGGGCCCCGCCGAAGGAGCGGTTGTCCAGGAGCCCGCCGTATTCGCGGGCAAAGGGGACGCCCTGCGCCACGCACTGGTCGATGATGTCCACCGAGACCTCTGCCAGGCGGTGCACGTTGGCCTCGCGCGAGCGGTAGTCGCCGCCCTTGATGGTGTCGTAGAAGAGCCTGTACACGCTGTCGCCGTCGTTCTGGTAGTTCTTGGCCGCGTTGATCCCGCCCTGAGCCGCGATCGAGTGGGCGCGCCTCGGGCTGTCGTGGAACACGAAACAGCTCACCTTGTAGCCGAGCTCCGCAAGCGACGCCGCGGCGGAGCTCCCGGCCAGGCCGGCCCCCACGACGATCACCTCGTACTTGCGCTTGTTCGCCGGGTTGACCAGGCGGATGGCGGCCTTGTGGCGGCGCCACTTGCCGGAGAGTTCGCCCGAGGGGGTCTTGGAGTCGAGTGTAGCCATGACGTGCCGGTTCTATCGGAGCATGCCGAGGAGGACGCCTCCCGGGATCGCCAGATTGCCCAGGAAATAGGCCGCGCAGATGAGGGTCACCACGGCCCGTAGGCCCCGCTCCCAGCGGTGGTTCCTCCAGCCGAAGGTCTGGAAGAGGCTCTCGGCGCCGTGCAGCAGGTGGAGCGAGAGGAGCCCGACCGCCACGATGTAGAAGATCGAGACGAGCGGGTTCCTGAACCCGCCTATCACCATCGAGCGGCAGTCGAGGACCTGCATGCCCGCGGGGACGACCGTGACCCCGAGGATGTGGTAGTCGCCCGTCATCACGTAGGGGGGCAGGTTGGCCTTGAACGTCGACGGCTGGGCGATGCCCACGGTGAAGTGGGCGAGGTGGTAGAGGATGAAGGCCAGCACCACGTAGCCGGTCCCGCGCATGTAGCGCGACGCGAACGTCGCGCTGATCCACTTCTTGACCCGGTACGGCTCCCCGCCGCGCGCGTGGACGCTCTCCAGGGCCAGGACGGTGCCCGACCAGACGTGCAGCGTGACGCAGGCCAGGAGGAACAGCCGCACGAGCCAGAGGACCGGCCCCAGGGACTGCAGGAAGTGCGCGTAGCCGTTCAGCCTGTCGGGGGACTCGAAGACCTGGAGGTTGCCGACCAGGTGCCCGAAGATGAAGCCGATCAGGACCACGCCGGTGGCGGCCATGATCAGTTTCCTGCCAATGGTGCTGCGGAAGAGGTATCGGGCTAGGTCCATCGTGCGAAAGCGCGGGACCACTCCACAGGCACTAGGCGCGGGAGTAAAGAGAGACCTTCATTCGGGGGCCGAAGACATAAGCCCCCCTAATCCGGCCCATCAGCGCTACCCCCTGGCCAGGGGCTTCAACAGGGCGAACTTGCCGCTCGCGGCCGGGGCGATCGCCTTGCGGCGGAATGCGTTCACGCGCACGCCGGGGCCGAGCAGCCCGGCCAGCGCCCGCTCCAGGGACTTGTGGTCGGCGGTGTGGTCCGCGACATACTGGAAGTCCCAGCGCGTGTCGCCCGTCTGGGAGAGCGAGTAGTGCCAGCAGGCGAAGTCGGCGGGGAGCGCGGCGTCCACGTCGGTGGCCGTGACCAGCGAGCCGTCCGGCCTGAAGTAGAGGTCGCGCTCGCGCCCGAGGATCCTGAAGCCCTCCGGGCATTCCATCACGATGTCGCCGGTGTGGTACCGAAGGAGCGGCATCGCCTCGCGGCCCCGGGTGGTGACATGGATCTGGTGGACGCCCGGCACGCCGGCGCGCCACGGCACGAGCTCGATGAAGGCGTTGTCGTCGATGACCCGGGAGTTGTCCCTGAAGGCCTCGCCGACGAAGAGGTAGCCGGCCTCCGTCGAGCCGTAGAGGTCGACCTGCGGCGCCGGGAACGCCGCCGCGATGCGGCGCCCGTGCTGCAGGCTCGCCTTCCCATAGGTGAGGATCACCGCTCGGACGGACGGGACCGTCACCCGGCGCCGCGTAACGGCGCGCGCCAGGAGGGCCAGGTACACGGGCTCCCCCTCCAGGATCTCGGGCTGCGTGGCCTGGAGCTCCACCACGATCCTGTCCCACTCCGCCTCGGAGAAGGCGAACGGGTCGCTCGAGAGGTTCAGGTAGACGGTGCCGTCAAAGTAGCGGTGGGGAAACGGGTGGTCCTCGTAGGGGCAGAGGTTGCTCGAGCAACCGACGGGGGCCAGGACGCACTTGCGGTGGGGCCTGTCCGCGAACTCGCGCAGGATGGGCGATGCACGGTAGGCCCGCTTGGTCTGGGCCACCCACCAGCCGTCCTCCATGATGACGGTCATGGGGGAGGAGGTGGTTCCGGAGGTGTTCTCGTACTCGAACCGGCGGTCCGCCAGGCCCCGCTCGATCACCGCGTAGTCCTCGAAGAACGACTGGTGGCCGGACTCGACGATCTCGCGCTTTGAGAGGGCCGGCATCTCGCGGTAGCAGGCCCAGCGCAGGGGCTCCTCGTGGAGCGGGAAACGGCGCCCGTAGATGGGGCTCCGCGAGTAGATCCGGCGGATCTCCCTTTCAAGGAGGTCGGGCAGCACCCCCGCCGCGCCAGGGGCGCCCAGCACCTCGGGGCTGTTGGCAAATTGCGGGGGAATCATGGTGCTTGGGTTCAGGGCCTTGGGTATCTGAAAAGGGTGACGCCTAGGTAACCCCGACCTCCCGCTAAGTCAAACGCCCCGGGTTCCCTCGAAGAGCATGAGGGCCGCGACCGACAGGCTGTGGGTTATCCGGCCCGAGCGGGCCCAAGAGAGCACCTCGGCCACCGGCGCCGCGGACACCTGGATCTCCTCGTCGTGGTCCCAGTTCATCGGGCCCGTGGGCACCGCCCCGTCGACCATGACGATGTGGCACTGGTTGTCCTGGATCGCGGGATTGGCGTGGACGCTCCCCAGGAGGCTCACCTTGCCGCCGCCGTAGCCGGTCTCCTCCAGGAGCTCGCGCACGCCGGCGGCAACCGGCTCCTCGCCCTTCTCGATCACCCCCCCGGGGATCTCGAGCGAGAATTCGTTCGAGCCAAAGCGGAACTGGCGCACGAGCACCAGCCTGTCGTCGGGCGTCCGGGCCACGACGTTCACCCAGTCGGGCGCGTGCGCCACGATGAACTCCCGCTCCGTTCCCCTGACGGGATGGCGGAAAAGGACGCTCTTCAAGTCAAACACCCGCGTCGAGACGAGCACCCGCTCGGCCTCGCGCACCCACCGGGAAAGCCCCCCGGTGATCACTTCTTCTCGGGCAGCTTGATCTTCTCGCCGACCTTCAGGTGCGTCCAGCTGATGCCGGGGTTTACCGACGTGAGGTCGGAAAGGCTGCAGCCATTGGCGCGGGCGATCTTGGCGCCCGTGTCACCGGCTTTCACAATGTACTCGCCGGGTCCGGCAACCGCGGGCTCGCCCTTGGGGCCCTTGCCGACCTTGGCGACGTGGGACTCCTCGATGTGCTTGAGCTTCTCGTCGAGGGTCGCCAGCTCGGTCCCGAGCTGGTTCACCGCCGCCTGCGTGGAATTCTGGAGGGTCGTAATGTCCCTTGCCGCCTTGTCGCTCGCCGCCGATGCGGACGCGACCTGGGAGGCGATGTCGTCGATCTTCGCGACTTTGTCGGCCTGTTGGGCGAGAGTGCGGTTCACCTTCGAGAGGCTGATTGCCGCGTAGCCGCCAATAATGAGCGCAACGGCACCAATGATGACGCCGCCCAAGGGGAGCAGGCTGTTATTTTCGCGAGAAATGGTATCCATGGATAGTGAGTTAAGGGGATTTAGGAGAAACGGATTACCCCTGCTAGGCAAGCAGATTGCGCACCAACGGACATCGCGTCTTGACACCCCTTGCAAAGGGGCGTGCGGTGGCCTCTC
>Ga0302196_10000165_pt1 | contig 66598 bp, 46 predicted proteins | sample II_Bog_N1_3_FD_198794 | JGI IMG/M metagenome (GOLD analysis project Ga0302196, IMG submission 198794) | Peat permafrost microbial communities from Stordalen Mire near Abisko, Sweden - II_Bog_N1_3 | ecosystem: Environmental > Terrestrial > Soil > Wetlands > Peat | place: Sweden: Abisko... | reverse complement strand
GCAGTTCAGCGCGGCGCTGTCGTCGACGCAGGCGGGAACGAAAGTGGTGAACGCGGCGGCCGGCGTAGCGAACAGCGAGCTGGCGGTGACGTTCGTGGCTGGAGCTGCGAGCGCGAGCAACTCGTCGTTGCAGGCGAGCCCGGCGAGCGTGTTGGCGGGCGGGAGCAGCAACCTGCTGCTGGTGCTTGCGGACGCGAACGGAAATCCGATCGCGAACCAGACGGTGACGCTGAGCGGGAGCGGGAGCGGGAACACGTTCAGCGCGCCTGGAGCGACGAGCGGGAGCACGCTGACGGCGGCGACGAACGCGAGCGGGATCCTGGCGGCGGCGGTGACCTCGAGCGTGGTGCAGGCCGAGACGATCTCGGCGACGCTCTCGGGAGCGCAGACGGCGCTGGTGACGGCGCCGGTGTCGTTCGTGAGCAAGACGACGGGAGCGCTGACGGTGGCGATCGCGACGAGCGCGGCGAGCGTGACGGCGGACGGGACGAGCACGGCGACGATCACGGCGACGGTGACGGATTCGAGCGGGGCGGCGGTAGATAACCAGACGGTTACGTTGAGCGCGAGCGGGAGCGGGAACACGTTCAGCGCGAGCGCGAGCGGGAATACGAACGCGAGCGGGCAGTTCAGCGCGGCGCTGACGTCGACGAAGGCAGAGACGAAGATCGTGACGGCGGTAGCGGGCGGGGCGAGCAACACGGTGGCGGTGACGTTCGTGGCTGGCGCGGTGGCGGCGAGCCGTTCGACGCTGCAGACGAGCCCGGCGAGCGTGGCGGTGGGCGGCAGCAGCAACGTGCTGCTGATGCTGGAGGACGCGAACGGCAACCCGGTGGCGGGCCAGGCGGTGACGCTGGCGGCGAGCGGGACGAGCAACACGTTCAGCGCGACCAACGTGAGCAGCGGCAGCAGCATCTCGGTGACGAGCAACGCGAACGGGCTGATCACGGCGGCGCTGACGTCGAGCGTGGTGCAGAGCGAGACGATCACGGCGACGCTGTCTGGAGCGCAGACGGCGCTGCTGACGACGCCGGTGGCGTTCACCAAGACGACGACGGGGACGCTGTTCGTGACGGTGGGCGCGAGCCCGAGCTCGGTGACGGCGGACGGGGCGAGCACGGCGACGATCACGGCGACGGTGACGGATTCGAACGGGGCTGCGGTGAGCGGTCAGAGCGTGACGCTGACGGCGAGCGGAGCAGGCAACACGTTCGCGTATGGGCAGAGCACGGGCACCAGCGCGAGCGGCACGACGAACAGCAGCGGCGTGTTCACGGCGACGCTGGCGTCGACGGTGGCGGGCACCAAGGTGGTGACGGCGCTGGCGGGCCTGGTGAGCAGCTCGGCCGCGGTCGACTTCACCGCGGGCGCCGCGGTGGCCAACGGCTCTTCGCTGCAGACGAGCCCGGCGAGCCTGACGGTCGGCGGCAGCACGCAGATCTTGCTGCTGCTGGTGGACGCGAACGGCAATCCGGTCGCGAACCAGGCGGTGACGTTGTCTGCGAGCGGGAGCGGGAACACGTTCAGCGCGAGCGGGGCGACGAGCGGGAGCACGCTGACGGCGAACACGAACGACAGCGGCATCTTGATCGGCTCGCTGACGTCGAGCGCGGCGCAGAGCGAGACGGTCTCGGCGACGGTGGGCTCGGCGCAGTCGGCGCTGTTGACCAGCGGCGTGTCGTTCGTGAGCGCGACGACGGGAGCGATCTCGGTGGCGGTGGCGACGAGCGCGACGAGCGTGACGGCGGACGGGACGAGCACGGCGACGATCACGGCGACGGTGACGGACTCGAACGGGTCACCGGTACATAACCAAGCGGTTACGTTGAGCGCGAGCGGGAGCGGGAACACGTTCACGGTGGGGAGCACGACGGGCGCGACGGCGACGGGGAACACCAACGCGAGCGGAGTGTTCACGGCGACGCTGGCGTCGACGAAGGCGGAGACGAAGCTGGTGTCGGCGGTGGCTGGCGGGGCGAACAGCGCGACGGCGGTGACGTTCGTGGCGGGTGCGGCGAGCGCGAGCACGTCGTCGCTGCAGGTGAGCCCGGCGTCGCTGACGGTGGGAGGGACGACGAGCTTGATCGCGCTGCTGAACGACGCGAACGGGAATCCGATCGGGAACCAAGCGGTGACGTTGAGCGCGAGCGGGAGTGGGAACACGTTCGCGGGCAGCGGGCTGACGAGCGGGGCGACGGTGACGGGCGCGACGAACGCGGGCGGAGTGCTCGCGGCGACGCTGACGTCGAGCGTGGCGCAGAGCGAGAGCGTGACGTTGACGGTGGGTACGGCGCAGACGGCGCTGCTGACGACGATGGTGACCTTTGCTTCGGCGAGCACGGGCGCGCTCGCGGTGTCGATCTCCGCGGACGTGACCTCGGTCGTGGCCGACGGCAAGACGGTCTCCACCATCACCGCGACCGTCGCGGATTCGAACAACGTGCCCGTCTCCGGTCAGACCGTGACGTTCACCGCCAGCGGCAGCGGCGCCACGCTTGGCACCGCGAGCGGGACCACGAACTCGAACGGCGTGCTCACCACCACGCTCTCCGCGACAAAGAGCGGCACCGTGTTCGTGAGCGCGTACGCCGGCTCGGCGAGCAATTCCCTCGCGGTGACGTTCGTGGCCGGCACCGCGAGCGCGGCCACCTCGCTGCTGCAGATCGCGCCGTCGAGCCTGGTCGCGGGCGGCAGCACCAGCCTGCTCGTCGTCCTGCAGGACGCGAACAGCAATCCCATCGCGAACCAGCAGGTGAAGCTGCTGGCGTCGGGCTCGAGCAATACCTTCTCGTCAGCAGGCCTCACCGGCGGCAGCACGCTGACCGGCTCGACCAACGGCAGCGGTCTGTTCTTCGCGACGCTGACCTCGCCCACCGCGCAGAGCGAGACGGTCTCGCTCGACGTCGGCAGCTCGACCACGCCGCTGCTCACCGCCCCGGTCGCGTTCACGCAAGCGGCGCTCAACCAGACCGTGGTGTCGATCTCCGCGACCAGCAACAACGTCGTGGCCGACGGCTCGACGCAAGCGACGATCGCGGTGACGGTCACCGACTCGTACGGCACGCCGCTGACGAACCAGACCGTCTCCATCGCGGCCACCGGCAGCGACAACTCGTTTGACGCCACCAGCCTCTCGACGGCCCAAGGCTCGAACGGGACGATCGACTTCCATCTCTCCTCGACGAAGGCGGAGACGAAGATCGTGGTCGCCACGGTCGGCTCGGTGACCGCCGCCACCACGGTGACGTTTGTCGCCGGGCTTCCCACTTCGGCGGAGTCGTTCGTGGTCGCGACGCCGCAGGTCGTGCTCGCGGATGGCACCTCGGTCAGCACGCTCGTCGCCTACGCGCGCGACGCGCACAACAACCCCGTGCCGGGCGTCGAGGGGTCGATCAGCGCGGGCAACGCCATGAACGAGGGCTGGACCGGCGCGGACGGTACGATTGGCGGAGCGCGCTCCTCTGCGGTCCCGACCAACGAACAGGTCGTCGCGGCCTTCTGCACCAAGGGAGACTGCTCGACCACCACGCTCGACTACACGGAGATCCAGTTCGTCGCGTCGCTGCCGACCTCGCCGTTCTTCGTCTCCGTGGTGGCCAGCCCCAGCTCGGTCACCGCCGACGGCACCTCGACCAGCGGGATCTCCGTCGTCGTGACCGACATCAATGGCTTCCCGGCGGTCAATCAGGGCGTCTCGCTCACCTCGTCCGGGAGCGGAAACACCTTCGGCGCGTCGAGCGGCTACACCGACTCCACCGGCACGTTCACGACGACGCTCGCCTCGACGACCGCGGAGACGAAGTTCATCACCGCGACGGCGAACAGCTCCAGCGGCGAGGCCGCGGTCACCTTCACTCCCGACGCGGCGAGCGCCACCACTTCGTCTCTGCGCGCGAGTCCTTCGAGCGTCACCGTGGGCGGCAGCACCAACATCCTCCTCTTGCTGACCGACGAGAACGGCAACGCGGTTCCGAACCAGACCGTCACGCTCTCGGCGAGCGGCGCGACGGGCAACACCTTCAGCGCGAGCGGCGCGACCAGCGGCAGCACGGTCACGTCGACGACCAGCTCGAGCGGCCTGCTCAGCGCCTCGCTCACTTCGAGCACGGTCCAGACGGAGACGATCTCAGCGACGCTGAGCGGCGCTTCGTTGGCGCTGCTCACCGCTCCGGTTTCGTTCGTCGCCGCAGCGGTCGGCGGAGGCGCGCCCTCGGTGCAGATCGCGCTCGGCAGCAGCACCGTGGTCGCCGACGGCAAGTCGACCACCACCATCACCGCGACGGCGCTCGACGCGAGCGGCAAGCCAGTGAGCGGCCAGCAGATGGTCCTCTCCGCCTCGGGCACCGACAACCTCTTCAGCGACTGCAGCGGCAACGCCATCTCGGGGAGCCCCACCGCGAACACCGGCAGCGACGGCACGTACACGGTTTGCCTCGCGTCTGGAAAAGCGGAGAGCAAGCTGATCACCGCGGCATCGGGCGGCGCGACCGAGCTGGCCGCAGTGACCTTCGTGGCTGGCAGCGCGGCGCAGTCTCAGTCGTTCGTGGTCGCCTCGCCGGGCACGCTGGCGGCCGACGGCACCACCACCACCACGCTCGTCGTCTACGTCAGCGACGGCCAGGGAAATCCCGTCGAGGGCAAGACCGTCTCGCTCGCCTCGTCGAACAACGCAGCGGCGCAGGGCGGGACGCTGCCCGACACGTTCGGCTCGGCCAGCGGCACGACCAACGTGCACGGCATCTACACCACCACGCTCGCGTCGACGCAGATCGGACAGGACGCGATCACCGCGACGGTGCCTTGCGCGGGCAGCACCGGCGGCTGCGTCAATGGATTCACGGCGCTCACCACCACGGTGCAGTTCGTCAGCGACGTGCTGCTCTCCTTCGACGCGAACCCGAACGGCGTGGTGGCCGACGGCGTCAGCACCGCGGCGCTCACCGCGACGGTCACGCACGCCGACGGCTCGCCCTACGCGGGCGAGGTGGTCGTCTTCTTCGGAGCCGGGACGCAGAACATCTACAGCAGCGCCGACTCGAACTGCACCGTCAACGCGGGCGCCTCGGTCGTCTGCACCACCGACGAGAATGGCCAGGCCACCGCTGCCATCGCGTCGACCCAGTTCGGCGCGAAGCTCGTCACCGCGTCCGCGGGCACGCTGGTGGACGGCGACCACTTCGTCGCCGTCGCCGATCAGGTCACCGGCATCTACTTCTATTTGAACTCGGACACGCAGCAGCCCGACCCGGCGCAGACGCTCTTCGTCGCTTCCCCGGGCCTGGTGCCGCCGGATGGCTCCACGACGACCACGCTCTTCCTCGAGCTGCGCGATGTGGACGGCAACCCGATCGCGGGCCGCTCGATCTCGCTGGCGTCGTCGAACAACGCGAGCGGCAGCGCCGACACCTTCGGCGCCACCAGCGGCACCACCGCCGCGAGCGGCGTCTTCTCGACCACGCTCTCCTCGACCGAGAGCGGGGCCGACACCATCACCGCGACCTTCTCGTGCAGCGGCAGCTCGAACGGATGCAGCAACGGCCAGGCCTCGGTCTCGACCACCGTGCTCTTCGGCACCGGCACGGGCGGCGGCGGAAGCGGCGGTGGTGGCGGAAGCGGCGGCGGAACCATCGACATCCTCTCCGTGGTCGCGTCTGCGACCACGGTGGTCGCTGACGGCACCAGCGCCACGACGATCACCGCAACCGCGACCGACTCGACGGGCGCGGCGCTCGCCGGCCTGGATTTGGTCGTGACCTCCGACAGCAGCGGCGCCGTGTTCAGCAACTGCAAGGGCAGCCCGATCACTGCCTCCACTGGCGCGGACGGCGTCCTCACGTTCTGCATGACCTCGACGGTCGCGCAGCCGACGCTGGTGACGGTGGCGCCCAAGTCGGCGCAGGGCGTCCCGGTGGTCGACGGCTACGTCGCGATCACGTTTGTGCCCGCGGGCGACTCGTCGTCGCAGTCGTTCCTCTTCGCGAGCCCGGACACGGTCGGCTCGACGGTGGGCGCCGCGGCTGTTCTTGCGGACCAGAGCACCACGCTCGAGGTGGTCGCTCGCGACAGCGAGGGCAACCCGATCCCCAACCAGTTCGTGCAGCTCTCCTCGGCGAACGGCACCGCCGACACCTTGGGTTCGGCGAGCGGCACCACCAACGAGAGCGGCGTCTTCATCACCACGCTCTCCTCCTCGAACCTGGGCAGCGATCTGGTCACGGCGACCTTCTGCACCGACGCCAGCTGCGGCACGGTGACCGGCACGGTCGCCACCAGCGTGACGTTCGTGATCCCCGTGCAGCTGTCCCTCTCCGTCGATCCGAGCAACCTGCTGATCGCGGCCGACGGCACTTCGGTCGCGACCATCACGGCGACGCTCAACGACCTGACCGGCGCGCCGCTGAGCCTGGCGACGCTGACCACGCTCGGGCTGAACGGCGGGATCGAGTTCAACGTCACCGGCAGCGAGAACGTCTTCGCACCCGCCGACGGCAGCACCGAGTCGTTTGGCGAAGCGCAGGACATGATCATCACGCCGAACGAGCAGGGGCAGTTTGTTGCCACGCTCGCTTCCAGCAAGGCGGAGACGAAGATGGTCGTCGTCGGCTCCGAGCCTGTCAACGGGTTCGACGCGACCGTGCTGATCAAGTTCCAGAGCGAGACGGGCGTCGACACGACCCAGTCGCTCTTCACCGCCAATCCGTCGAGCGTGGTCGCGGATGGCGCGACGCAGTCGCAGCTCTACCTGCTCGCGACCGACACGTACGGCAACCCGCTCAGCGGCGTGTACGTGGGCCTGACCTCTTCCAACGGCACGCCGTCCGATACGTTCGGCGCGGCGACTGGCATCACCAACGGCAACGGCATCTTCACCACCACGCTCACGTCGACGCAGGTGGGCAACGACACCATCACTGCGACCCTCTGCGCCGACGCGCTCTGCCAGACCCCGTACGGCACGCTGCTCACGTCGGTCACGTTCCTCTCGAACTACCTGCTCACCGTCTCGCAGGACGTGTACTCGGTGCCGGCCGATGGCAAGTCGGTCACCACCATCACGATCCAGGAGTCGACGCTCCTGGGCGCGCCGGCTGCGAACGACACCGTGAGCCTGTTCGCGATCGCTGGCAGCGGCGAGATCTGGAGCGCGGACCCGAGCTACCAGTGCAGCTTCAGCTCGTTTATCTCGAGCTGCACCACGGACAAATACGGCCAGGTCATCTTCACGCTCGCCTCGCGCAAGGCCGGCAACGACCTGATCAGCGTCCAGTCCGGCGAGGTCCCGAACAATGGACCGATCGCGTTCGTGCAGTTCTACGACCCGGACACCAACCCCGCGCCCGCCGTTTCACTCTTCGTCGCCAGCCCGGCCACGATGCCGGCGAACGGCACCAGCACCACGCAGCTGTTCCTCCAGCTCTACGACTCGAACGGAACGCCGCTGCCCGACACGGCGGTCACGCTCGCCTCCTCGAACAACGACGACATCACCGACGGCGGCACGCTGCCCGACACCTTCGGCGCGACCAGCGGCGTCACCAACCAGGGCGGCATCTTCGCCACCACGCTCGCCTCCACGCAGACGGGCCTCGATACGATCACCGCGACCTTCGCGTGCTCGGGCAGCAGCAACGGCTGCACCAAGGGCGTCAACACCATCACCACCACGGTGCTGTTCGTGAACGACATCGTGCTGACCTTCACGGCGACGCCGATCGGAGGCCTGCAGGCGAACGGCACCGACACCGCCACGCTGACGGCGGTCGCGACCACGCTCGATGGGACGCCGATCGCCGGGCAGGAGGTCCTCTTCGTCTCCACCGGCACGGGGAACAACTTCGAGGACTCGGACGGCGGCTCCGAGGGCGCCGCGCTGATTGAAGTCACCGACTCGACCGGCACCGCCACGGGGCTCCTCGCGACCACCGTGGGCGAGACCAAGATGATCACCGCCGAGGCGGGCCTCCTCGATCAGAACGCCGGCATCTTCACGGCCCTGGCCAGCGTGACTGCGCCGGTGCTCTTCGGCGGCGGCGGCGGCGGCGGGCAAAATCAGAATCTGGTCGATCCGACGCAGACGCTGTTCGTGGCGAGCCCCGCCATCGTCGCGCCGGACGGCAAGACGACCACCACGCTCTACCTGCTCGCCGAGGATTCGAACGGCAACCCGGTGCAGGGCTGGCCGGTCGGTCTGTCGACTTCGAATGGCTACGGCACCGGCTACCCCGACACGTTCGGCGCGTCGCCCGATTCAAACGGCGCGTTCGGCTTCACCAACAACAGCGGCGTCTTCAGCACCACGCTCACGTCGACGCAGGCGGGGACCGACACCATCACGCTGCAGTTCCTCTGCTACGCCGGCGGCCCGTACTGCGAGAATCTGCCGCCGGTCACGCTGACCACCTCGGTGCTCTTTGGCAACGGCATCGGCGGCGGCGGCAACGGCACGAGCGATACGGTCTCGGTGAAGACTGCATCGAACACGCTCGCCGACGGAAACGCGCAGGGCGAGATCGACGTCCAAGTCCTCGACTTGAACGGCAACCCGCGCGTGGGCGCCTCGATCACCATCTCGGCCTCGGGCAGCGGAAACCAGTTCACCGACTGCGCCGGCAACCCGCAGATCACGCCGTACAGCACCACCACCGATCTGACCGGCGATGCCTCGGTCTGCCTCTCCTCGAAGAATGCCGAGGTCAAGCTGATCCGCGTCGACGAGGGCAGCGCGCTCGGCCTTTCGCTGATGACGTTCGTGCCCGGCGCGCCCGACCAGTCGAACTCGACGTTCGTCTGGACCCCCTCGAGCGGCACGCCGCCGCTGCCGGCCGATGGCTCGACCACCTACTCGCTCCAGGTCTCGCTCATGGATGCGGCCGGCAACCCCGTGCCCGGCCAGCTCGTCTTCCTCGGCGCCGGCGCGGCTAGCACGTCGAACCTCTGTCTGGAGTCGAACTTCAGCAATACGTTCTCCTACGGCGGCACCACTTACAACTTGCCGACGCAGGTTCAGTCCGTCTGCCAGAGTCTCAACAACACGCTCTCCAACGGCATCGACAACTTCTTGCCCACCGTGGGCAACACGTCGGTCGGGGTGACGGACGCCAACGGCCTGTTCACCGCCACCGTCTCGACGCTGGTCGCCAGCACGCAGCAGCTGATCGCCATGGCGGGCGACCTCACGCTCGTCGCAGGACAGACGCCAGGCGTGCCCGAGGACATCTCGTTCGCGGCCACCGACTCGGCGTCCACGAACTGCGAGATGATCATCTGGTCGAACAGCGCTCAGGGCCCGGTTACCGCCGACGGCAACTCGACCGCGCAGGTGGTCGCTTTCGTTGGAGACAGCAACTGCAATCTGCTCGCGGACCAGAGCGTGTCGCTCATCGACGCCTCGCCGACCGCGGGTCTCTCTCCCAGCTCTGGCACCACCGCGGACGACGGCACGTTCTCCGCCACGCTCACCGAGACCACGGTGGGCGTGTCGACCGTGTTCATCGCCAGCAGCAGCGCCAACGTGGGCGTCACGTTTGCCGCGGGAGCACCGGACAACGGCCAGTCGACGCTCACGCTCAGCGACAACAACGCGAGCCAGAACGAGACGGTCACGTTGACGGTCACGGTCGCCGATGCGCTGGGCAACCCGCTCGCTGGAGTGGCAATCCAGTACAGCGACATCCTCCTCATGTTCAGCGGCACGGGCACGACCGACGTGACCGGCACCTTCACCGCCACTTTCACGGACGCGATGTGCTTGACAGGCACGGACAACATCCAAGCCACCGTGCTCGACGGGTCGGGCAACAAACTTTTTGGCCTCAGCGCCAAAGAGAGCTTCGGCTCGCCACTCCTGGGCTCGGCGTCGCTGGAGGCCAACAAGACGCAGCCGATGCTCGGCGAGTCGGTCACGCTCACCGCGACGCTGCTCAACACCTGCGGCACGCCGATCGCGAACCAGACGTTCATCTGCAGCACCACTGCCTCGCTCGCGCAGGCGCCCGTCTTCTCCGGGATCTGCGACGGGAAGACGGCGACCGACAGCAACGGCCACGTGATCGGAACGATGACGCCGACGGCGCTCGGCGCGCAGACGGTGGCGGTCGGCGCCTCCGGCGCGATGCTGCAGCAGGACTCCTCGGGCGTGACCATCACTGCCCAGCCGCCGTTCTGCGCCTTCGGCACCGCGCCGCGGATCCCGATGTTGTCGGCGCCCATCGCGGTCGCGACCGGAGACTTCGATCAGGACGGCAACGCCGATCTGGTGGTCGCGAACTCGGGCAGCAACTCGGTCGGCATCCTGCTCGACCCGAACGGGAGCGGCAGCTACTCCTCGGCCACCAACTACAGCGTGGGCCTGACCCCGCTGGCGCTGGTGGCCGACAACTTCCAGTCGCTGAACAACGGCAACCCGATCGGCGGCGACTTCGGCGGCGACATCGCGGTGGGCGGCGTGGTCAACGGCAGCGGCGTCGTCTACGTCGCGCTCAACGACGGCAACGGCGGCGTCTCGCTCTCCGGGACCAGCTACGCGGTCGAGGGCACGCCGTCCGCGCTCGCGACGGGCGCGCTGGTCGGGGGAGGAGCCGCGTCGATCTTCGTCGCCTCGTACGATCCGGCCCCGGACCCTGCCAATGCCGGCATGGGCATCGGCATCGTCTCGGTGCTTGCGGGCGATGGCGCCGGTGACTTCTCCTCGCTGAACGGGTCGGGCGTCTTCACCGTCCAGCATCTGCGCCCCACGGCGATCGCGGTGGGCGACTTCAACAACGATGGCTCGCTCGACATCGTGGTCGCGGGCGAGACCGACGACACGCCGGCCCCCGTGATCCAGCTCTGGCTCGGCGACGGAACCGGCAACTTCGGCGATGGAAACGGCAACACGCAGCCGGCGTTTGCCGTCCAGGGCGACGCAAACGGCGGCGGTGTGCTGTCGATCGCGGTCGCCGACTTCGATGGCGACAAGAACCTCGATGTCGCGATGGCGATCTCCTCGGGCACGTACATCATCATCGCGACCGGCGATGGCACGGGCCAGCTCGATCTCCAAGACAACAGCTACGCCGATTCGATCCACGTCGGGCCGAACCCGGTCGCGATCCTCGCGCGCCAATTCCACCAGAAGGGGGTCAACGACCTGGTGGTCGTCAGCTCGGGCGGCGCGGCGCCGGGCGATCCCGCGCCCGGCTCGGTCTCGTTCCTGCTCAACGACATCCAGGGCTCCAGCGGCGTCTTCCAGAACGTCAGCGAAGGCTGCGACACCGAGGAGACGGACGGCGGCAGTTGCAACCTCGGCATCGCCGTGGGCGTCGGCGCGATCGCGGTGACGGCGATCCCGAACCCGAACAGCGGCAACTACGATCTCGTCGCCGTCGATCGCGACGACAGCGACATCACGCTGCTGACCGGCGACGGGCAGGGCAACTTCTACGCGAGCCCGACGGCGGGCAACGGCGCCAACCCGATCGTCAGCGCGAACCTCTCGCAAGCCGCGCCGCTCGCGATCGCGACCGCCGACCTCAACGGCGACGGCTATCTCGACGTGGTGGCGACGAGCAACCTCGGCGGCGGCGCGGTCTACTACGGAGACGGCTCGGGCGCGTACTCGCTGGCCTCGCCGCTGAGCTCGTCCGGCGGCACGGTGACCACGAAGGTCACCAGCGTCGGCTCGATCACCGGCAACGCCGACGCGTTCGGCGTCTACGCGGTGAACGTCTCCTCGACCGACACAGGCAAGGAGACCTTCACCTCTGCCTCCGAGGGCGTGTCGTTGGGCAATACGGCCGTGACGTTCGGCGCCACCTCCGACCAGCTCAGCAAGGTCGTGCTCGTCTCGCTCATCTCGAGCAGCGCGACCGTGGTCGCCGACGGCTCCAGCGTGGCGCCGCTCACCGTCACCGCGACCGACCTGAGCGGCAATCCGATCAGCGGAGCGACCGTCGGCATCGTGACGAACGGCAATGGGTACGTGTTCTCGAACAGCACGGACAAAGGCAACAGCGCCCAGGGGACCACGGATAGCAACGGGCAGTTCACCGCGACGCTCTCTTCTGTCATTGCCGAGCCGAAGCTCCTGCGTGCGCACGTCGGGGAAAACTGGGGATGGACCGAAGTGAACTTCGTCCCCGGAGCGCCCGACGACGGGGAGTCGTGGCTCAACCTGAGCAGCTCCCAAGCCGCCGACGGCCAGACGGTCACCTACCAGCTGATGCTGCTCGACGTGAACGACAACCCGATCCCCAACACCGCCGTAAACGTCTCGATCGGCAGCACATCGATTCCCGGAAGTACGGACGCTTCAGGAAACCTGATCGGTAGTTTCGTGGCGCCCGCGAGCACGTCCAATGTGACTGTGGCGGTCGGCAGCAACAGCAAATTCCTCTCCAACAGTCTCACCATCACCGGGAACGCCACTTGGCAGCTCTCGGTCTCAACCAGCGCGGCGACCGTGATCGCGGACGGCACTTCGACCGCTACCATCACCGCGCAGCTCGACGACGCGAGCGGCTCGCCGCTGTCCGGCCAGTCCATCACGCTCATCGTGGATGGGAACGGCGGCACCAACTTCGTGGATAGCAACAACACCACCACGACGGGCACGACCGACAGCCAGGGCTTGTTCACCGCGCAGCTCACCTCGACGCAGGCCTTCATCGCGGTGGTCGGCGCGCAGGTGCAGGAGTCGTCCTGGTACGTCTACAACTGGACCAAGGTGACCTTCGTTCCGGGGCAGCCCTCTCTGGATGTGCATTTCGCGGCATCCACTGCGGTCGGGGCCGGCGGTTCCACGTCGCTCTTGTTCTCGCTGAGGGACGCCAACGGCAACCTCATCACCAACACCCCCATCACCATCACGGGCGACGGGAACACCACCTTCACCGGAACGAACACCGGATCCGCCACCGCTGCCTCGTTTGGCTTCGGCACGGCGATCGCGGCTGCCGATCTCACCGGCGACTGCATCCCCGAGCTGATCGGCCAGGACTCCTCGGGCGCGCTCACGGTGCTGCTGGGAGTCACGGGGACGACGAACGCGACCTTCGGCAACGCCGACACGGCGCAAGTGGTGGCGAACAGCTACCAGCCCCTCGACTGCAAGGACGCCACGATCGGCGTGGGCCAGCTCTGCCTGGGCGGCCAGGGGAACGGCGTGCCGACTGGCTTCAGCCAGCTGCGCGCGGTCGACCTCAACAACGACGCGATGACGGACCTCATCATCGCGGGCGGGTCGATGAGCGGCGTGCAGGTGCTGCTCAACGCCGGCGTCAACGACTCCAACGAGGACGCGGGCACGCTGGAAGATGGCGGCGCTCCTCCGGTGCCGCCGGTGCTCTTCACCAATGCAGGCACCTTCGGCGCGACGCTCGGCGTGGTCGACGCCGTGGCGGTCGGCGACTTCAACCAGGACTGCATCCCCGACATCGCGGTGGCTGCTGGCAACACCATCAGCATCCTGCAGGGCCGCGGTGACGGGACGTTCTTCGTCGCGCACAGCTACAAGCAGGCGGCGGTCATCACCTCGCTGGTGGCGGTCGATCTCGACGGCGATGGTGTGCTCGACCTCGCGTTCGCCAGCCCGGGTGCGCCCGGCAGCGCCGCGGGTTGGGTGAGCACGCTGCTCAACAGCGGCGGCAACTTCGCGGCGCCCGGCGGCACGGCGGTGCACTCGCGCGCGCAGGCCGGGACGCAGTCGCTCGCGGCGGGCGACTTCAACGGAGATGGCTTCGCGGACCTCGCGGTGACCAACAGCATCAGCAACAGCACCACCGTGTTCTACGGCGCGGGCGACGGCACGATCCTGGGGCAGGTCAGCCTCGCGGTCGGCAACAACCCGCAGGGGATCGCGGCGATTGGCCTGCCGAACGGGGCCAACGGCAGCAGCCTGGCCGAGCAAGCCGAGCTCTCCGGGCAGCTGCTGGTCGCGAACCAGAGCGACGGGATCATCAGCGAGCTGAACGTCTCCCCGAAATGCTGGGCCTCGTACGTCGTCGCGCCGAGGACGCTGGGGACGACGAACAACGCCTGCGCCGCGTCGGTCAACCGCAGCGCCTGCGCCGGCCAGCTGACCTGGCAGGCAGCGACGAAACCGTCGAGGTAGAAGCAGCTTCAAGACCGCGGGGTCTTGAAGCTGTGCTCGGCGTCGCGCGAGCGAAGGGCTTTCAGGCCTGCTGCAGGCGCAGCTCGAACGCGGCGCCCGGGCCCTCGCGCGCCAGCTCGAGCGCGCCGCCGTGCGCCTGCGCGATGGCGCGCGAGAGGGCGAGGCCGAGGCCGAACCCGTCGCTGGTCCGCGAGGCATCGGCGCGCGCGAATCGCTCGAACAGGCGCGCGCGCAGGGCCGGGGCGATGCCGGGTCCGTCGTCCTCGATGCGCACGCGGATCGCGCCGCCTTCGCTGTGCACGGAGATCCCCACCTGGGCGCCGCCGTGATCGACCGCGTTGTCGAGCAGGTTGCCCAGCGCGCGAGAGAGCAGCACCGGCTCGCCGCGCGCGAGGTGCGGGCCCGGTTCGCCGAACGAGAACGAGATGGTGAACGGCTTGTTCGCGCGCTGGGCGCGGGCCTGCGCGCGCGCGGCCACATCGCGCAGGAGCGGCTCGAGCTCGACCGGCTCCGGGTGGGTCTGCGAGAGCAGCGTGCCGGCGTCGGCGCGCGAGAGCGAGAGCAGCGCGTCGACCAGCTGGGCCATCCGCTGCGACTCGGCGCGCACCACCTCGAGCGCCGCGCGCAGCTCCGGCACGCTCCGCTCGCGCCGCAGCGCCAGGTCGGCCTCGCCGATCAGCGTGGTCAGCGGCGTGCGCAGCTCGTGCGCCGCGTCGGCGGTGAAGCGCTGGATGCGCGCCACCGAGCTGCGCGCGTCGGCGAGCAGCTGGTTGAGCGTGGTGGCGAGCTCGTCCCACTCGTCGCCGCTGCCGCTGATGGGAAGGCTGAGCGAGAGCGCGCTGGCGCGGGCCGCCTGCGCGCGCACCGACGCTTCTCGCAGCGGCTGCATCGCGCGCCGGGAGAGCCACAGGCCGAACGCCGCCGCCGCCGCGATCACCAGCGGCGCGCAGGCCAGCATCGCGGAGACGACGCGCGAGACGTCCTCGTCATCCTCGTCGTCGATCGCCTCGAGCTGCGGGTCGGGCGGCGCGAGCTTGCGCGCCGCAATCTTCTCCTCCTGCTCGCGGACCTCGGCGCGCCAGACCACGCCGACCACCACCGCGCCGAAGATCACCAGCGCCGCCGCCACCGCCGCCGCGAACGCCAGCGAGAGCCGCGCGCGCAGCGTGGTCGGCGCGCGGTGGAGCTTGGCCTCTGCGCGGACCTGGCGGCTCGCCACGGTCAGCTCTCCGTCCGCAGCGAGTACCCGACGCCGCGCACGGTCTGGATCAGCTTGGTGGGGAAGGGCGCGTCGATCTTCGCGCGCAAGTAGCGCACGTAGACCTCGACCACGTTCGAGTAGCTCTCGAAGTCCTGCTCCCAGACCGATTCGAGGATGCGCGTGCGCGAGACGACGCGGCCGGCGTTCTCGAGCAGGTACTGCAGCAGCGCGAACTCCTTCGCGGTCAGCCGCACCTCGACGCCCCCGCGGGTCACGCGGCGCGAGGCCGGATCGAGCGAGAGATCTTCATAGGTGAGCCGGGGCGTGGCGCGTCCGCTCGAGCGGCGCAGGATCGCGCGCACGCGCGCGAGCAGCTCGGTGAACGCGAACGGCTTGACCAGGTAGTCGTCGGCGCCGGTGTTGAGCGCGAGCGCGCGATCGTCGACCGAGTCGCGCGCCGTCAGCATCAGCACCGGCGTGGTGTCGCCGCGCGCGCGCAGCTGCTGCAGCACCTCGAAGCCGGAGAAGCCGGGCAGCATCCAGTCGAGCAGGATCAGATCGAACTTCTCCGCCGAGAGCAGCGCGAGCGCGTCCTCGCCGGTGAGCGCTTCGTGAACCAGGAAGCCCTCTTCCTTGAGCCCGCGCGCGACGAAATCACGCACCCGGCGCTCGTCCTCGGCGATCAAGAGCTGCATTCGGCGCCTCTTCGGAGAGGAGAAAGTGGACCCGCACGGCTAGCACGCAGGTCGCCAGCTGCCCACCGGGCGCGCGGCGGACGTCAAGTTGAGAACGTTCTCATCAAATGTTCAGCGCGGTCTCAGGCGCGCGGGTGATTCTATTGGATATGCCTCATCGCAACACGACAACCCGGCTCTGGCTCATCTTCGACGGCCCGTCCGGCGACGCGAAGGTGCTCGCGGCCGCGCAGAAGGCGCCCAAGCGCGGGCGCCGGGTCGAGGTCACCGTGCCGCAATCGGTGATCCAGTCGCGCACGATGTGGCTGCTCTCGCGCAAGCAGCCGAGCGACGTGGTGCTCGCGGTGGCGGCCGACTCGGAGTCGCTCGAAGCGCGCAAGACCGCGCTGGGCAAGGCCGCGGAGCAGTACGAGATCGTCAGCGTGCCGGTGGTGGAGCGCTCGCCGCAGGACGAGAAGTAAGCAGCAGCGCCAGCGCCGGGACGACGAAGAGCGTCGCCGCTGTCGAGAGCGCGAGCCCGCCGACCACCGCGATGGCGAGCGGCCGGTGCAGCTCGCCGCCCGCGCCCACGCCCACCACCAGCGGCAACAGGCCCGCGAGCGTCGCGGCGGTGGTCATCAAGATCGGCCGCAGCCGTGCGCGGCCCGCGTGCAGCAGTGCTTGCAGCAGCTGCGCGCGCCGCTGCGGAGCCAGCTCGCCCGCGGCCAGCGCTGGCGAGCGCTCCAGCTCGTCGCGCGCGCTGTCGAGCAGCAGGATCCCGTTCTTCACCACCAGCCCGATGAGCAGGATCGCGCCCATCATCGACGAGATGTTCAACGACGTGTGCGTGAGCAGGAGCGCCGCCGCGCCGCCCGCGAGCGCGAGCGGGGCCGCGCCCATCACCGCCAGCGCGAACGCGAAGGAGCGCAGCTGGAAGAGCAGCACCAGCAGCACCGCGATGGCCGCGCCCGCGAGCACCAACGCCAGCGCGCGGAAGCTCGCCTGCTCCTGCTCGTAGAGCCCGCCCATCTCGAGCTGGTAGCCGAGCGGCAGCTGCACCTGCGCCGCGCGCCGCTGCACCTCGCGCACCGCCGGGCCCAGGCGGATGCCTGACAGACGCGCGGTCAGGTGCACCAGGTTGCGCTGGTTCCAGCGCAAGAGCGTCGCGGGCGGGCAGCTCGCGCTCGGCTGGACCAGCGAGCGCAGCGGCACCTGCGCGCCTTCGGCATCGGCGATGTGCGAGGCAAGCAGGCCGTCCGAGCCTGGCGAGAGATCGCGCGCGGCCGCGCTGGTGGCGGATGCGCGCGATTCGGCGGGCGAGGGCAGGCTGCGCACGCGCACGTCGATGAGATGATCCGGCGCGCGCAGCTGCGTCGCGATCTGGCCGAGAAACGAAGCGGAGATCTGCTCGCCGATCGAAGCGGCCGACAGCCCGCGCCGCGCCGCTTGCAGGCCGTCGACCGCGAGGTCGAGCTCGGGCGCGCACCCCTCGTCGCCGTCGAAGAGATCGACCAGGCCCGGGGTCCCCTCGAGCTTGCCCGCCACCTCGTGCGCGAGCGCGCGGAGCACCGCCGGATCGGGCCCGAGAATGCGCACCTCGATCGGCTCGGGCGAGCCTTGCAGATCGCCGAGCATGTCGGAGAGCACCTGCGCGAACTCGACGCGCAGGCCCGGCACGCGCGCAGCGATCTTCGCGCGCTGCTCATCGATGATCTCATCGATGTCGCGGCGCTTGCCGGTCTTCAGCCGCACCGCGATGTCGCCGCGCGAGGCGAGCGTCGCGGCGGGCGGGCCCAGCTCGGCGCCGAGGCGCCGCGAGAAGGCCGCGACCTCGGGGCTCTCGCGCAGCACGTCTTCCACGCGGGCGGCGAGCGCGTCTGCATCGGCGAGCGAGGCGCCCGGCGGCGCGAAGTAGTCGATGATGTAGCTGCCCTCGTCGGCCTCCGGCATGAAGTCGCTCGGCAGCGCGGTGAGGCCGGCAAAGCCGAGCGCGCTGCAGGCGAGCGCGCCGAGCACGATGCGCACCGGGTGGCGCAGGGCGCTCGCGAGCAGCCGCGCGTAGAGGCTCGCGGGCGCGGCCTCTTCGCCCTGGCGGGCCGCGTGCGTGCGCGGCCGGAGGAAGCGCGCGCAGAGGCCGGGGAGCACGCCCAGCGCGATCGGCAGCGAGATCGCCACCGCGGCGGCGAGCGAGATCGAGAGCGCCGCGAAGAACTGGCCAGCCACGCCCTCGAGCAGGCCGAGCGGCAGGAACACCACCACCGTGGTCGCGCTGGTGCCGACCACCGGCCAGAACAGCTCGGCGGTGCCCGCGCGCGCGGCCTCGAGCGGCGAGAGGCCGCGCTCGAGCTGCGCGTGCACCGCTTCGATCACCACCACCGCGTCGTCGATGACCAGGCCCACCGCGATGGCGAGGCCGCCCAGCGACATCAAGTTGAGCGTCTGCCCGAACGCGCGCAGCGCCAGGAGCGAGGCGGCGAGCGTGAGCGGCAGCGAGAGCGCGGCGATCAGCGTCGCGCGCAGATCGCGCAGGAAGAGCGCGAGCACCAGCACCGCGAAGAGCGCGCCGAAGATCACCGCGTCGCGCAGGCTGCGCACGCCGTCCGCGACGAAGGCCGCCTGCTCGTAGACCGGCACGATCGACAGGCCCGGCGGCAGCGACGGCTGGAGCTCGGCGAGCCGAGCGCGCACCGCCGCATCGAGCGCGATCGCGTCGCCGCCCACGCGCCGCGCGATGTTGAGGATCGCACCCGGCTTGCCGCCGACGCGGATGAGGCTGGTGCGCGGCGCGGTTCCCCACTCGACGCGCCCGACGTCGCGCAGCCGCAGCGGCGCGTCGGGCGTGCCGCCCACCACCACGCCGGCGACGTCGTCGAGCGTGCGCAGCTCGCCGGTCGCGATGGCGAGCACCAGCTGGTGCTGCTCGGTGAGCCGCGCGACCGTCTGCACCCGGTTCGCGCTCTGCAGCCGCTCGGAAACCTGCACCGCGGTGAGACGGGCCGCCGCGAGCCGGACCGGATCGAGCAGCACCTCCAGCTCGCGCGTCTGCGCCGACTGCACCGTGACCGGCCCGATGCCCGGCAGCCCCGCGAGCGCCGGCCGCAGCGTGTAGAGCGCGATCTCCGAGAGCTGCTCGGGAGGGTAGGGCCCGTCGAGGTTGAGCGAAAGGATGGGGAACGAGCTGGGCAGCACCCGCTCGGCCGACACGTCGCTGCCGGCGGGGAATCCCTCGCGCAGCTCAGCGAGGCGCGCGAGCAGGAGCGCGTGCGCCGCCGCCATGTCGGTGTCGGGCGAGAAGAAGAGCGAGAGCTCGACCGCGCCGCGGATGGTCTTGCTGCGCACCTGCTCGACGCCGGGCACTCCCGCGAGCCCCGCCTCGAGCGGGCGGGTGAGCGCGACGGTGACCGTCTCGGCCGAGGCGCCGGAGAGCTGCGCGACCACCTGCTCGCGCGGGAACGCGACCTCCGGATAGACCGCCTTGGGCAGCGTGCGCGCGGTGACGAGGCCCGCGACCGCGGCGGCCACCGAGAGGAAGAGCAGGGCGCGGCCGTGGCGAAGCGCCAGATCGGTCGCCGTCATCTCGGCGCGGCCTCGCCGCGCGCGTTCGTCTCTCCCGCTGCGCTCGGCGCGCCGGGCTGCTCTCCCTTCGCGCCCGCCGCCTGCGTGCGCACGCGCGCTCCCTCGGGCAGCGCGTAGCTGCCCTCGATGATCGCCAGCGCGCCTGCTTCGAGGCCGCCCTGCTTGCGGAGCGAATCATCGACGATCTCGAGCTGGCCCTCCTGCGCGGGCCGCGTGTGCACCGGGGCGCAGTGCGCGAGAGATGATTGGGGTACCACACAGATCGTCCCGTCCGCGCCGGTGTCCGCGGCCGCCGGCAGCAGCGCCGCGCGCGGGACCAGGAGCGCATTCTCGCGCCGCGCCACCGCGACGAACGCGCGCGCGGCCGCGCCCGCTTTGAGCGCGCCGTCCGGGTTCTCCACGCGCAGGCGCACCGTCGCCGCGCCCGTGGCCGCGTCGATCACCGGCGCCACCGCCAGCACCTGCGCCACCGCGTTCGCGCCGGCCGAGCTGATCTCGGCGGCCTGGCCCGCGCGCAGCCGCGATGCATTCTCCGCGGATGCGGCCCCGCGCAGCTCGAGCGACTGCACGCGGACGATCTCCAGCACCGGCCGGCCCGCCTCGACCAGCTCGCCCTGCGCGGCGAAGACGTGCGCGACCAGGCCGTCGAACGGCGCGCGCAGCTCGCTGCGCTCGAGCTGGTTCTGCGCCGCTGCCAGCGCGCCCTTGGCCGAGAGCGCCGCCGCCCGCGCGGTGGCAAGACCCAGCTGCGCGTCTTCGAGCTCCTGCCGCGCCGCCACGCCCGCGTCCACCGCGCGCGCGGAGCGCTGCTCGCGCAGGCTCGCGTTCTCCTCCTGCGCACGCGCCTGATCGACCTGCGCGCGCGCCTGGTCGGCGAGCGCGCGCAGCGGCGCGGGATCGATGCGGCCGAGCAGCTGCCCTTGCCTCACGTGATCTCCCTCTCCCGCGTGCAGCTCGAGCAGCCGGCCCGCGCTGAGCGCGCCCAGCTTCACGTCCTGGCCGGGCAGCGGCTGCAGCGTGCCGGCGATCTCGATCCGCTCGACCGCCGTGCCGCGCAGGATCGGCGTGGTGCGCACCAGCGGCGCCTCGCGCGCGGCGGCTTCGTCGGCGCTCTCCGGCGCGGCGCCGTGGCAGCCGCAGAGCGCGCAGGCCAGCGCGAGCCCGGCGACCGAGCTTGCGCGCGCAGAGAAGAGCGGGCGGCACGGTGCTCGCGGCGGATCAGAGCTGCGCACCGATGGCCTCCTCGATGTCGGCGATGGCGCGCTGCACTTCGAGCGCGGCGTCGAGCGCGTTGGCGCGCGCGGCGAGCAGCTCGCCCTGCGCGGAGAGAACCGTGAGCAGCGGTGCGCGGCCCAGCTCGTAGGCGGTGCGCGCGAGCTGCAGCAGATGCTCGGCGGCGGGGATCTGCTCGGCGCGAGACAGCTGGGTGCGCGCGCGCGCCTGCTCCCAGCGCGCCCGCGCCGCCCGCAGCTCGGCGTGGAGCCGCATCGACTCGGCCTGCGCTTGCGCCGACGCGCGCTGCGCTGCGACCTGCGCCTGTTCGACGCGGCCGCGGTTCCACGAGAGCACCGGCAGCTCGAAGGCGATCCCCGCGCGCACCGAAGTGGCCGGCGCCTGCTGGCCGTGCTCGACGCCGATCGACACGTCCGGCACGGGAATGACCTGCGCTTTCTCTGACGACGCGCGCGACTCGGCCGCTTCGGATTCGAGCCGGAGCGCGGCCACTCCGGGATGGTCCGCCTGGCGGGCGAGCAGCGCGTCGAGCGCAGGCGGCGCCGCCTCGGCGTCGAGCGGATCGGCAGCGCTCAAGGCGTCATCATTCGAGCCGAGCAGCGCGGCCAGCTCACCACGGGCCTGCGCGAGCGCTCCCGCCCGCTCCAGGCGCGCCTGCGCGCTGCGCTGCCGGGCCACCCGCGCCTCTTCCAGCTCGAGCGGCGCGGCGCTTCCGTTGTCGACGCGCGACTGCGTCGCCTGCTCGATCTGCTGCGCGAGCGCCACCGACTCGTCGGCGAGCGCCAGCCCCGCTTGCGCCGCCGCGAGCGCGAAGTAGGCCCGCCGGATCGCCGCCGCCAGTTGCACCGAGGCCTGCGCGATCTCCGCCTGCGCGACCGGCCGCTCGCGCTCGGCCGCCGCCACCGCGCGCTGGCGCTGGCCGAGGAACGGCAGCCGCTGATCGAGCACCACCGAAGCTTGCGGATCCTCTCCGCCGAACGACGCGGTCACCGTCGGGTTGGGCAGCTGCCGCGCCGTCTCGACCGCCGCGTCGGCCTCGGGCAGCGCGAAGCGGGCGGCGCGCAGCTGCGGGCTCTCGCTCTCCGCGCGCGCGCGGGCCTGGGCAAACGACAGCGAAGCGGCGAGGACGAAGATGAGCATGGGTGCGAGAGATCCGACTCGCAGCCCTACGCCTGCTTCATGAGAGCGCCATGAGATGCGCTTTAGGATTTTCCTCAAGCAGCGCGAAAGCCGCTCCTGGCGCGGCCTTCACGCGATCTCAGTGCTCGGCGACGTTGCCCGCGTAGAAGCCGTCGAGCAGGTCCTTGTGCTTCTGCTCGACCACCTTGCGCTTCACCTTCTGGCTCGGCGTCAGCTCGCCCGCCTCGAGCGTGAACTCGAACGGCAGCACCGCGAACTTGCCGATCCGCTCGTAGTTCGCCAGCGACGAGTTGAGCTGGTCCACGAACGTCTTGATCAGCGCGTGCATCTTCGGGTCGGCCGCGATGCTCTTCAGATCGGTGGGCAGGCCCTGCTCGCGCGCCCAGGCGGTGGCCGCGTCGGCGTCGAGCGTCACCAGCGCGGTGACGAAGTTGCGGTTGTTCCCGTGCACCAGTACCTGGCTGACGTAAGGGCAGATGGCTTTCAGCCGGCCCTCGAGATCCTGCGGCGCGACGTACTTGCCGACCGAGGTCTTGATCAGATCCTTCTTGCGATCGGTGATGCGCAGGCGGCCCATCTCGTCGAGCTCGCCGATGTCGCCCGTGTGCAGCCAGCCGTCCGTGTCGAGCGCCTCCGCCGACGCCTCGGGCAGGCCGTGGTAGCCGCGCATGATGCCGCGGCCGCGCAGGAGGATCTCGCCGTCGCCCGCCGCGATCTTCACCTCGGTCCCCTGCAGCGGGCGGCCGACCGTGCCGAACTTGAGCGTGTCGGGGTGGTTGATGAACGAGGCCGCCGAGCTCTCGGTGAGGCCGTAGCCCTCGAGGATGATCACGTCCATCGCGTAGAAGAACTCGCTCATCTGCTTGGAGAGCGCGGCCGAGCCGGAGACGAAGAAGCGCAGCCGTCCGCCGAAGCGCTCGTGCAATTTCGAGTAGACCAGCTTGCTCGCCAGCGCGTGCTGCACCGAGAGCAGCCCGCCGATCGGCTCGCCGGCGAACTTCTTCGCCGAGACCTTCTTGCCGACGGAGAGGCCCCACTGGAAGGCGGCCCACTTGAAGCCGCCCTGCGCCTTCGCGCCGCCGATCACCTTGTTGTAGACCTTCTCGAAGATGCGCGGGACCGCGCCCACGAAGGTCGGGCGGATCGCGGAGAGGTTCTCCATCAGCTTGTCGACGCGCCCGTCGATGGCGGTTTTGAAGCCGATGCGGAACTGCAGCACTTGGAGGACTTTTCCGAAGACGTGGCTGAGCGGCAGCCAGAGCAGCTGCACGTCGTTCGCGGAGAGGATGCCGAACGAGTCGACGCCCTCGGCCTCGTAGATCCAGGCGTCGTGCGTGAGCTCGACCCCCTTGGGGCGCCCCGTGGTTCCTGACGTGTAGATGAGCGTCGCGAGCGCGCTCTTGGGGATCGAGCGCGCAATTCTCTCGTACTCGTCCGGCGCGCGCTGGTGCTCCTGCGCGCCCAGCTTCTCCAGCTCGGCGAGCGGCATCACCCAGCCGCCGTTGTCCGGCGCGGGATCGAACGCGATCACCTTCTTTACGTTCGGCATCTCGCTGCGCTTGCCGGCGAGCTTCGCCACCTGCTCGGCGTTCTCCGCGAAAACGAAGACGGCGCCCGAGTCGTTGATGATGAAGGCCGACTCGTCGGCGGTGTTCGAGGGATAGACGGTGGTGGTCGCGCCGCCCGCGCAGAGCGTGCCGGAGTCGGCGACGATCCAGTCGAGCCGCGTGCCGGCGAGCACCGCGACCCGCTGCTCGGCGACGAGGCCGAGCGCGCGCAGGCCGCAAGCGACGTTGCGCACGCGCTCGCCGAACTGCTTCCAGGTGCTTCCGCGCCAGCCGGCGCCTTCCGGCTCGAGGAACGCCTCGGCGTCGGGGGTGGCGGCGATTCTCTCGAGCAGCAGCTCCGAGACGTTGCGGGCAGTGCTGGTGGACATGAGCATATGCTCCGGGGCAATCAAGTCGGGGCGCGCATGTTACAGTTCGAACGCAGGCGCGCAAGGGAACAAGCGTCGTGAGCCAGACAGAAACGAATCCGACAGATCCACTTATATCGGCCTGCATGATCGTGCGCGACGAGGAGAAGCTCCTCGGCCGCTGCCTCGATTCATTCAAGGGCGCCTTCGACGAGCTGATCATCGTCGACACCGGGTCAAAAGATCGCACGCCCGAGATCGCCCGCGAGCACGGCGCGCGCGTGCTCAGCTTCACCTCGTGCAACGGAGAGGACGGGCGCATCCGCGACTTCTCCATCGCGAGAAACCACGCGGTCGATCAAGCCAACGGCCGCTGGATCCTCTGGATGGACGCCGACGACGTGCTGCAGCCGGGCGGCCCCGAGAAGCTGCGCGAGGCGGCGCAGACCCGCGACGGCATCGCCGGACTCCAAGTCACCATCCGCTGGAACCGCGACAGCTGGCTGCAGACGCGCCTGTTCAAGAACGAGCCGCGCAACCGCTTCGTCGGGCGCATCCACGAGTATCCGAAGATCCACGGCAAGGTGGAGCGCGAGCGCGAAGTGGTGGTGCAGCACCTGCCCGACAAGACCGGCAAGGAGGGCTCGACCGAGCGCAACCTGCGCCTGCTCGCGCTCGAGGTGAAAGAGGATCCGCAGAACCTGCGCGCGCTCTTCCACTACGGAAACGCGCTGCGGCTCACCAAGAAGTACGACGAGGCGATCCTCCGCTACACGCAGTACCTGGGCATCGGCTCGAGCTACCACTGCGAGAAGTTCATGTGCGCGCAGTACGTCGCGCTCTGCCTGTTCCACCAGGCGAAGTGGCGCGAAGCGATCGACGCGGCCTGGCGCGCGCTGCGCATCGACCCGCGCTACGCCGAGACGCACTGCCTGATCGCCGACTGCTACGGCGAGCTGCGCGAGTACGCTTATTCGCGGCAGTGGTACCGCAGCGCGCTCGCCTGCAATGGCCCGCCGCCGGACGCGATCCTCTTCGTCGACCTGACCAAGTACGACGACTACCCCAAGCGCGGCATCGAGATCTGCGACCGCAAGCTGGCCGAGAAGAAAGAGTAGCGCGCCGCCGGCGGCGCCGCTCTAGATCCCGCCGATGTTGCCGCCGCTGCTCAAGCGCCCTTTGCGGTGCGGCAGCGGCGGCTCGATGAGCGGCCCGCCGCGGCAGCAGATGGCCGGGTGATCGACCAGCGGCGCCGCGTTCCAGCTCGCCTGCAGCGCGCTGAAGAGCCGGGTGATGGCGAGCCGCGAAGTGGTCTCGTTGCGCAAAAAGCGCGCGCCCACTTCGGTGGGGCTCAGGCGGACCACCTGCGCGCGGCCCAGCTCCGTCGGCCAGTCGGGGTTGTCGCTGACCACGCGCAGGTCGAGCTCGTCGCCGTCCTGCACGCCGACCAGGCCGCACAAGCGCGCGCCGCCCAGCGAGACATCGATGAGCCGCCCCAGGTGCGGGTGATCGCCGCGGCGCACCTGCACCATCGCGTCGCAAGCGATGCGCTTCTGCTTGCGCGCGACCAGCGCGCCCGCTTTGCGCGCCAGCGCGCGGTCGGGAAACTCTAGCCAGAGGCCGCAGAGCGCGCCTTCGGTGATGCTGCCCAGCACGTGCCCGCGCAGGATGACCTGCTGCTCGGTGCTGGTGAACGAGATGTCGAGCAGCACCTTGGAGCCGCCGGCGAGAGACGCCGCCAGCGACGGCTCGCGAAAAAAGAGCAGCGTGCGGTTCTCCACCGGGTGCAGGTGCGCCGCCATCTCCTCGGGCGTGCCAAAGCGCTGGCGCAGCAGCGTGACGGTCGGGCCTTTCAAGGGCGGCTCATTTCTCGGTGCATGCGGGAGGGGGCGATGAAATGCATATCGACCCTTCGATCGCAATGCGGCGCCGGGCGGCTGTTTGCTAGAGTCGCAGGGGAGAGGCGCGACGCATGGACGACCCGGCCAGCGAAGAAGAGTTGAGCTCGGCCGCGCCTGGCGCGCGCTCGCTCGACGACGCGTTCTTCGCCGCCTCGCCCGATCTGCTCGCGGTGCTCGACGCCGACGGCGGGTTCCTCCGGCTCAACCCGGCCTGGGAGCGCGCGCTGGGCCGGCCGCTGCGTGAGCTGCTCTTCTCGTCGCTGCCCGCGCTCGGCCCCCCCGAGGATTTCGCCGCGGTGCGAGCGGCGCTCGCGCGGGCGGCCGGCGCAGAAGCGGCCGGCAGCGAGTTCATCCAGCGCGCGCGCGCCCACGATGGCAGCGCGCGCGTGCTCTCCTGGCGGCTTGCGCGCGGGCAGGGCGGCCTGCTCTACGGCGTCGCCCGCGAAGTCTCGACCCACGCGCAGGCGAGCGAGCAGCAAGTGGCGCAGAGCTCGGCCGCGGACGATCTGCGCCGCGAGCGTGCTTTCCTGCGCGCGGTGCTCGATGCCAGCCCGAACCTCGTCTACGTCAAGGATGCGCAAGGCCGCTTCGTCTTCGCCAACCGCGCCGTCGGCGAGCTGTTCGCCGTCTCTCCCGACGCGCTGATCAACAAGGGCAACGGCGAGGTCCACCGCAACTCCGCCGAGGTGCGCAGCTACGCCGAGAACGATCAGCGCGTGCTGCACACGCGCGAGATCATCGAGGTCGAAGAGACGGTCACGCTCTCCAGCGGCGAGCAGCGCATCTACGCCACCATCAAGGCCCCGCTGGTGCGCGAAGGCGGCGAGGTGCAGGTCTTCGCCGTCTCCACCGACATCACCGATCGCAAGCGCGGCGAGGTCGATCTCATCCGCGCGCGCGAGCAGGCGCTCGAGGCGAGCCGCGCCAAGTCGCAGTTCCTCGCCAACATGAGCCACGAGATCCGCACACCCCTCAACGGCATCCTCGGGATGACCGCGCTCTCGCTCGAGACGGAGCTGACGCAGGAGCAGCGCGACTACCTCGAGGCGGTGCAGACCTCCGGCAAGAACCTGCTGCAGATCGTCAACGACATCCTCGATCTCTCGAAGATCGAAGCCCAGAAGCTCGACCTCGAAGCGGTCCCGTTCGAACTCTCGCGCACCGTGGAAGAGACCGTGCGCGCGCTGGCTCCGCGCACGCAGGAGAAGGGCATCGAGATTCTCTTCCACGTCTCGAGCGCGCTGCCCTGGAGCGTGATCGGCGACCCGGTGCGCTTCCGCCAGGTGCTCACCAACCTGATCGGCAACGCGATCAAGTTCACCGAGAAGGGAGAGATCGCGATCTCGGTCGAGCCCGATCCCGACTCTCCGCCCGAGGGCGGGATGGTCCGCGTCTCCGTGCAGGACACCGGCGCGGGCATCCGCAAGGAGCGCCAGTCGCGCATCTTCGACGCCTTCACGCAGGAGGACGGCTCGACCACGCGCCGCTACGGTGGCACCGGCCTGGGCTTGACCATCTCGCGCGAGCTGGTCCGGCGGATGGGCGGGCGCATCTGGGTGGAGAGCGAGCCGGGCAAGGGGAGCACCTTCCGCTTCACCATCCGTCTCGAGCCGGCGAGCGCGGAGGTGGCGGCGCCGCGGCCCGATCTGCACGGGCTGCGCGCGCTGGTGGTCGACGACAACGCGCGCAGCCTGGCCGCGCTCTGCGCGTCGCTGCAGAGCTGGAACGCGGTGCCCATCGGCGCGCCGTCCGCCGGCGATGGGCTGGGCGCGCTCCAGCAGATGCTCGAGACGCACACGCTGCCGCGCATCCTCATCATCGACGCGGAGATGCCGGGCAGCGACGGCATCTCGCTCTGCCAGGTGATCGAGTCGGAGCCGATCCTGGGCGGCATTCCGCGGCTGCTGTTGCTCGCGCCCGGCAAGCGCATCTCGCGCGAGGAGCTCGAGCGCGCGGGCGTCGCGCGGGCGCTGCCCAAGCCGATCGCCGAGACGCAGCTGCTCGAGGGAATCCGCTCGGCCCTCTCCGGCTGGGCCGCGCGCCGCGCGACCACCAGCGCGCTCACGTTCGCCGCGATGATCGCGCCGCCGCCCGGCGCCCGCACCATCTCCCTCGCGAGCAAGCTCCCGGTCGCGCCGCCTCCCGCGCCCGAGCCAGACCCGCGCGCGACGCCGAGCAGCAAGCCGCTCGCGCTGCTCGCCGAGGACAACGACATCAACGCGCTGCTCGCGCGCAAGATGCTCGAGCGCCTCGGCTGGCGCGTCGAGCGCGTCGCCAACGGCCAGCAAGCGGTCGACAAGCTAGAGAAGCTGCGCTTCGACGCGGTGCTGATGGACGTGCAGATGCCGACGATGGACGGCTACGAAGCGACCCAGCGCGTGCGCGAGCGCGAGCAGTCGACCAGCCGGCCGCGCGCGCCGATCATCGCGCTCACGGCCAATGCGATGAAGGGCGACGAGGTCCGCTGCGTGCAGGCCGGGATGGATCTCTACCTGGCCAAGCCGCTCTCGCTCGAAGCGCTCAAGACCGCGCTGGACGCGGCTTTGGCGATGGGCGCACCGAAGTAGGGGCGGCGGAGGTCGTTGGGGAAGAGCGGTACAATTGTACCGATCGGTACATTTGTACCGCTCATTTTCCGAGAGGCCCACGCGCCGCCCTGGGCGCGCGAGGCGCTCGCGCGGGCCTCGGTCAGAGCGCTTTGCCGCGCAGCTCGGCCGCCGGCGCGGCGATGATCTCCGCGCCGGCGATGAGGCCGCTGCCGGCGATCTCCTGCGCCGCGAGCATCGCCGCTTCCACGTCGGTGAGCGCGCCGCGCAGGATGAACCAGGCCTTGCCGCCGATGCCGCGCGCGAGGTGCAACAGCTGCAGCTCCACGTCGGCCGCCTTGCAGGCCGCGTCGGCCGAGCGCAACGCCGCCGCGACGGTGAGCAGCTCGAGCACGCCGACCGATTCTTGCGCGCGCGCTTCCGCCACGCGCGTCAGGCCGGTGGTGCCCATGCGGATCGCGGGCAATAGCTGCGGGTGCACTTGCGGCAGGAAGAGCGCGTCGAGGAGCGAGTCGCCCGCGGCGCTCTTGGCGGCGGCGATCGACTCTTCCACCTCGGCCACTTCGCCGGCGAAGAGCAGCAGATACTTGCCGGGCGAGACCGCCTCGCAGGCGAGCAGCTCGATGGGCGCCTTTTTCGCGGCCGCGTCCGCGGCCACCACGCCGCGCGCGAGGGACTGGATCTCCACGAGCGCGAGAGCGGGGGCCTGCGAGACGGGTTGCCTCATACGATCCGGAACTTGTCCTTCAGCGTGCATCTCCGCTCGCGCGTGTACGTCAGCGCGGTGGTGAGGCCGTCGCCCGACGAGCCGGCGATGGTCCAGGCGGTGTGGCCCTCGCCGCCGACGCCGAGGCCGGCGTAGCTGGGCGCGTTCTTTACGAACAGCGAGGTGTTCACTGCCCGCGCCATGTCGTGCATGTTGTCGATGTTGCGCGAGTGCATCACCGCGGTGTGGAAGTGGCCGTGCTCCGCCTTGACCGCGAGCTTGATCGCCGTCTGCACGTCGGGCACGCGCACCATCGGCAGCACCGGCATCAGCATCTCGAGCTGCACGAACGGGTGATCGAACTCGACCTCGGCGAGCAGGAGCCGCGGATCGCCGTCGACGCGGATGCCCGCCGCCGCCGCGATCACCTTGGCGTCCTTGCCGATGAAATCGCGGTTGACGTGGCCGTCGACGACCACCGTCTTCTCGAGCCGCGCGAGCGCCGCGCCGTCGACCTCGAAGGCGCCCTTGCGCAGCATCTGCGCCTTGAGCGCGTCGGCGACGGAGCGCACCACCAAGAGCTCCTTCTCGACGATGCAGATGATGTTGTTGTCCATCGAGGCGCCGAGCACCACGTCGCGCCCGGCCTGCTCGAGATCGGCCGTCTCGTCGACGACCACCGGCGGGTTGCCTGGGCCGGCGCAGACGGCGCGCTTGCCGCTCGACATCGCCTGCTTCACCACCGCGCCGCCGCCGGTGACCACCACCACCCGGATGCCGGGGTGCTTCATCAGCGCCTGCGCGCTCTCGATGGTCGGCTCGGCGATGGTGCAGACCAGATTCGGCGGGCCGCCGTTGCTGGTGATCGCGTCGTTGATGATGCCGATGACGAGCCGCGAGATGTTCTTCGCGCCCGGGTGCACGTTGAAGACGACGCCGTTGCCCGCCGCGATCATCGAGATGGCGTTGTTGATCACCGTCTCGCTCGGGTTGGTGCTCGGCGTGATCGAGCCGATGATGCCGAACGGCGCGCGCTCGTGCAGCGTCATCCCGTCGTCGCCGGTGAAGGCGATGGTGCGGAGGATCTCGCGGCCGGGCGTCTTGAGGATGGCGGTGCGGTTCTTCGCGATCTTGTCGGCCACGCGTCCGAGGCCCGTCTCGGCGACCGCCTTGTTGGCGATCTCCTCGACCCGCTCCAGACACGCCGTGCGGATGGCGGCGACGCAGCGGTCGCGCACCTCGAGCGAGAGCTCGTTCCAGATCGCGAACGCCTTGGTCGCCGCGGCGACAGCCGAGTCGAGGTCGTCGAAGGTGCCGGGCGAGTTGCCGCGCACGAAAGGCGCCGAGGCCGACGACCGCGTGGACGAGGAGGGCGCGGACGAGGAGGGCGCGCCAGCGTCGCGCATCCGCTCGACCACCTTGTCGACGAGCCGTTCCAACTGATCGGGAGAGAGAGACATGGTCTTCCCTTGCGTGCGAATCGTTGCGATGCCAACGATCGCGATGAGCAGGCGGCCTACTTGGTGTAGGTCGACTTGCCCTCGAACTCGATGGCATCGACGATCGCCATGATGGTCGCGTCGACCGGGCGATCCTTGGTGACGCGGGTCTGCCGCGCCGACGAGCCAGAGGCGTAGAGCACCACTTCGCCGACGCCCGCGCCGACCGCGTCGATGGCGACGACCAGCGAGCCGGTCGCCTTGCCTTCGCTGTCCGCGCCGCGCACGAGCAGGAGCTTCAGCCCCGACAGCTCCTCCTCTTTGCGCGTCGCCACCACCGTGCCGACGACTCTTCCGATCAGCATGCGATTAGCTCCGCGACCCGACCAGGAGGAACACCAGGCCGAGGCCGAGCAGCGCGCCAGCGAGCGCGTGCTTGATGTAGTGGTGGTTGCCCCAGGTGACGTGGCTCGGCGTGAACGCCCAGATCGCGGTGCCCGCGGCGAACATCGCCAGCCCGATCTTTGCCTGCGGCTTCACGAGAGCGCAGCCTACTTCTTCGCGGCGGCAGCGGCCTGGCGGCCGAGCGGGAGCGCCGCGTCGATGTTGTCGTGCGGGCGCGGAATGACGTGGGTCGAGACGAGCTGCCCGACGCGCTCGGCGCCGCGCGCTCCGGCTTCGACCGCGGCCTTCACCGCCGCGACGTCGCCGCGCACGATGCAGGTCACGTAGCCGCCGCCGATCTTCTCGTAGCCGACCAGCTCCACCTTGGCGGCCTTCACCATTGCGTCGGCTGCTTCCACCATGCCGACAAATCCCTTGGTCTCGATGAGGCCCAGTGCGTCTGCCATGAAGTCTTGATCTCCGGAATGCGCGGGGTCTAGACCGCGGTCTTTGAAAAAGCGGCCGGAGCGGTAACACACCGCCTCGGCAGCGAGCAAGCATTGGAACGCGGTACGGGAACTAGAGGCGATACCCGAGCGTCGCCTGCGCGACGAATCCCAGCTGCGCGTCGCTCGTCTCGGTGGGCACGAACATCGGTCCGAAGCGCAGGTTCATGCCCACCGAGACGTGCTTGTCGACGTACATCTCCACGGCGAATCCGAACTGCGGCCCGACGAAGAAATCGGCCGAGTGGAGAAACTGCACTGCCAGCGGCAGGTCGACGCCGAACGACAGGCGCAGATCGTTGATGGGCTGGAAGCCGATCGCCGCGCCGACCGGGACGATCAGGCCGAAGAGGTTCTCGCTGCCGGCGTAGGTGAAGAGGCCCGGGTCGACGTGGACCAGCACCGAGAAGCGATCGCGCTGCGCGACCACCCAGCGCAGCGGCAGCCGCGCCGCGACGCCGAACTGCGTGTTGGTCGTGTAGAGAAAGCCGTAGAGGACGTCGAGCTTGATGCCCCAGTCGCTGGTGTCGCTCATCGCGTGCGAGTAGCCGAACGAGACGCCGGGGAAGCCGACCTCGACCGAGAAGACATCGTGGCCGGGCGCGTTCGTCGTCGCGGAGACGACGCCCCAGTGATCGCCGGGCGCCACCACCGGCGGCGGCGCGGCCGAGACGAGCGGCGGCGCCGGGCTGGCCGCGCCCGAGCCGTCGTCGACATCGGCGCGGGCGGCGAGCGAGAGGAGGCACAGCGTGAGCGCGGCGCAGCGAATCAGCGTCCGGAACATGCGTTGACCTCCCTGTTGGCGGAACGGAAAGCGCCGGCAGAATGTTCCGCGGCGCGGCTCTACTTCTCTTTGCCGGAGATGCCGGTGATGGCGGCGACGGCGGCCTGCGCGGCGCTGTCGATCTCGCTCTCGTCTCCGCACATGTAGAGGCGGCCGTAGGCGCCGTAGGGCGTCACGTCGACGAGGCGCACGTTGGCGGCCTTCTCGGCCTCGTTGGCGGCGAGCACCGCGTAGGCGGCCGGCTCGGTCTCGAGGATGAAGAGGCTCTGGCCCGGCTCGATCATCGAGCCGAAGCGGATCTTGTCGATGATCATCGCGTGCATCGGCTCGATGGCGCGGATGATGGTGTTGGAGACCACCTTCGGCTTGACCCGCTCCTCTTCTTTGGTTCCGAGGTGCTTCAAGATCAGCTCTCCCGCCGAGCGGACCTCGCCCTTGTCCTCGTGGTGCACTTCGAGCATGCCGAACGCGCGCTCGACGACCAGCGTCGCCGGATAGACCTGCGTGCCCTTGAGCGCGATGTCGGTGACCTTGTGGATGGCCATGCCCGGCGCGATCTCGATGAAGAGCGACGCGACGCCCGGCACCGGGAAGTATCCGCGGCAGGTGGTGCAGATGTGCGCCGCGAGCTGCGGCTGCATGGAGTCGAGGAAGACGTAGGCGCGCAGGCTTTGCTGGGACAAGGTCGCTCCGGGCGGTTCGCTTCAAGAAACGGCGGCCCGCCCGAGTAGCACGGGGCGCGCCGAGCGGCAACGCCGTACGTGTCCGCGACGGGAAAGAGGACGGCCCGCCCATTTCTCGATAGAGTCGATCCACACGCCGCTCACCCCATCGAGCCCACAGACACCATGACCATCAAGAGCTGGGCCCGCACCGACATCGGGCGCAAGCGCAAGCACAACGAAGACTCGTTTCTCCAGGACGACGAGCTCGGCCTCTACATCGTCGCCGACGGCATGGGCGGCCACGCGGCGGGCGAAGTCGCGAGCGCGCAGGCGGTCAAGTCGATCCGCGAGGCGCTCCTCGAGGGCAAGCCGGTGCTCGAAGCCTTCCGCGCCACGCCCACCATCGAAGCGCGCGAACACGTCGCGCAGCTGATGGAGAAGGCGGTCCACAAGGCCTGCGCCGACATCTACGCGGTCGCCTCCAGCGACACCGGCAAGCGCGGCATGGGCACCACCGTGGTGGCGCTGCTCTGCATCGGCAAGAAGGCCGTCATCGGCCACGTCGGCGACAGCCGCGTCTACCTCTTCCGCAACGGGCGGGCGCACCAGCTCACCGAAGATCACACGATCATCCAGGAGCAGCTGAAGCGCGGGCTGATCACGCGCGATCAGATCGCCACCGCCGAGAACAAGAACGTCATCACCCGCGCGGTCGGCATCCAGCCGAGCGTCGCGGTCGACACGCTCGTCACCGACTTGATCCCCGGCGACCTCTACCTGCTCTGCTCGGACGGCCTGCACGGATACCTCGCCGACGACGAGCTGCCCGCGCTGCTCGCGCAGGAGCCGCGCGCGCAGCTCTCCGATCAGCTGGTCGATCTCGCCAACACGCGCGGCGGCAAGGACAACATCACCGCCATCGCCGTCTCGGTGGAGGCCTCCGACGACGACGAGACCACCGACGTCGAGGGCAAGACCGAGATCCTCCGGCGCATCCCGCTCTTCCAGCACATGACCTACAAGGAGCTGCTCGCCATCCTCGGCATCGCCAAGGGACGGCAGTTCGAGAAGGGTCAGCCGATCATCAAGGAGGGCGAGGCCGGCGACGAGCTGTTCGTGCTCTTCCGCGGGCGGGTCGATGTGCTCAAGAACGGGCTCGCCATCGCGCAGCTCAAGCCGGGCGGCCACTTCGGCGAGATGGGCCTGGTCGATCAGGCGCCGCGCTCCGCGACCGTGGTCACCGCCGAGGACACCAGCGCGATCTCGATCGACCGCGACAGCCTGCTCAAGCTGATGCGGCGTGATTCGCTGCTGGCGGTGAAGCTGCTCTGGAGCTTCGTGCAGGTGCTCTCCGAGCGGCTGCGCAACACCAACGAGGCGCTGGCCGACCTGCGCCACGAGCTCGATCAGGTGCGCGAGAAGAGCCCCAGCTCGGTGCCGCCGCCGTTCGAGCAGTGAGGTTGCCTGTGGGCGCGCGCTCGGCAGAGATCGCGCTCGGAAAACGCGCTTGCCCGCTCTTGGAGCGGGTTTGCGCGCCTGCGCTGCACGCGCTGGCGGCGCTCTCGCTCTGCGCGTTCGCGGCCTGCGTGCATCCTCCGCCGCTTCCTCCTCCGCCAGTCGATCCGGCGCCGGGCGCCTCCGCGGCCGAGCTGCGCGCCAACGCCGAGGCGGCCGAGTCGCTGCTGCTGAAGATCCGCGCCGCGCACCAGCAGCCGGTCACGGTGTCGGGCGACGCGAAGGCCTTCGTCGACGCCGAGCAGAACGGAGGCCGCTACGCGCTGATGTTCGCCCTGCGCCGGCCGGATGCGCTGCGCATCGACGCGCTGATGCCGTGGGGCGAGCCGGCCGCGTCGCTGGTCACCAGCGGCGGCAAGCTGCTCTTCCGCGACGACCGGCGCAAAGAGTTCTACCGAGGCGCCTCGACGCCGCGAAACCTCTCGCTGCTGCTGCCCGCGCCGCTCACCGATCGCGAGCTGATCGATCTCCTCGCCGGCGCGATGCCCGAGCTGCCCGGCGCGGACGCCTTCTCCGTGGAAGACGCGGGCGACGGCAAGAAGCGGCTGGTCCTGCGCACGCAGCCGCCCGGCCTCGTCACCACCCGCGGCCTCATCCAGAGCGCGCTCGTCGCGCCCGACCTGACCGTGCTCGAGGTCAGCCGCTACCTCGACGGCGGCGGCAAGACCGAGCTGCTCTGGGCCGCCACATTGGAAGAGCAGGGCGGCGCCGGCGCGCCTGGCCTGCCCAGCCTGGTTCATTTCCACATCGCTGCCGACAGCGTCGGCCAGAAGCGCGATGTCGAGATCGACCTGCGCCTGAAGAATCTCACCGCGGGCCACGCGCCGCCGGTCAGCGCGTTCACCCTCTTGCCCCCGCCGGAAATGAAGATCATCGAGCTGGACGGTCGATAAAGCGCCCGAAGGCACGGAAAGTTGCCGTTCTGTCGGGCGTCGAACTAGAGTGCCCGCAATGCGCATTCGCATCGGCGATCTGCTGGTCAAAGCTGGCGTCATCACGGACGCGCAGCTCAAGCAGGCGCTCGCCGAGCAGCACCAGTGGGGCGGCAAGCTCGGCGACATCCTGGTCCGGATGGAGTTCGTCACCGAGGACGTCCTGGTCCGCGCGCTCTCCAAGCAGAGCGGAATTCCGCGCGCCGATCTGGTGGGCGAAGCGCCCAAGAGCGCGCTCGAGAAGGTGCCTCCGGAGACCGCCGAGGAGTTCGGGCTGGTTCCACTCGCGCTGCAAGACGACGGGCGCACGCTGGTGTTGGCGATGAGCGATCCGCTCAACATCATGGTCACCGATCATCTGCGCTCGATCACCGGCTGCCGGATCGTCTCGCAGATCGCCGGCGCCACCGCGATCCGCGACGCCATCTCGCGCTGGTACCGCGGCGAGGCGCTGGGGAACGACGTCGATCTTGCCAGCATCCGCATCATCGACAACGCGGGCGGAGCCGTGACCGTCGCGGGCAACGAACCCTCCGCGCCGCCGCCCGCGAAGTCCGCGCCGGTGGCGGGCATCACCAACAGCGGCCTGCGCGCGATCAGTCCGCCGCCGTCGCAACCGCCGCCCGCGGGCAAGCCTCCGTCGCAGCCCGAGCTGGCGAACTTCGGCTCGCCCGGCCTCGCCGCCAGCGCGGGGCAGCCCGCTTTCAACAGCTCCGCCGGCGTCGCGCCCTCGAGCGCAGTCGAGGTGCTGCGCGGCCTGGAAGACACGCAGCGCCGCTCGGTCGCCGCCCTCAAGGCGATGGTCGAGCTCCTCATCGAGAAGGGCGTCTTCTCGCGCGAAGAGTACCTCGGGCGCGTCAAGCGCTGATCCGGAGACGCACGATGCCGCCGCGCAAGCGACTAGGAGCCCTGCTCATCGAATTGGGGCTCATTGATGAGCACCAGCTCAACAGCGCGCTCGGGCACCAGAAGAAATGGGGCGGCAAGCTCGGCGACATCCTGGTGCAAGAGGGGCTCTGCCGCGAAGAGCAGATCCTCCACGCGCTCAGCGTCCACTTCAACATCCCGATCGTGCAGCTCGAGGGCATCACCGTCGAGCCGCGCGTGCTCAAGCTCGTCTCCAAGCAGGTGGCGGAGAAGTTCCGCGTCTTCCCGCTCGAGATGGTGGGCGCGGGCCGCGCGGAGGTCCTCACCGTCGCGATGGCGGAGCCGACCGACCTCTCCATCGTCGACCAGCTCGCGTTCCACACCAGCCGGCGCGTCAAGCCTGTGCTCACGGCGGAGAGCGAGATCGCGGCTGCGATCGATCGCTTCTACGGCGATGGGGCGCGGGCGGCATCGCTGCGCGCCGCCGCTCCCAGCGCGGCCGCGACCGACTCCCAGCTTCGCTACGCGCCGCCGACCCAGCCGCCGCCTGCGCGTCCGGCCCAGCCCGATTCGAGCGCGCAGCCGCCCTCCGAGGAGACGGCCGCTTCGGATCCGATGCCGGGCCTCGAGCCGCTCGCGTCGCAGGCCAATCCAGAAGCCGAGGAGCGCGCGCCTGCGCTGCAGGAATCGGCGCCCGCCAACAGCTGGGCGCAAGCTCCGTCGCCGCCGCCGGCCCGTGCGCTCTCCTGGGACGATCCGATTGCGGTCCCCTCGGACGTTCCCCGCGCGGCATGGGATGCGGAGCCAGCGGCCGAGGCGCCGGGTGAACCTCCGGCCGAGCTGAGCCCCGAGCCTGAACCGGTGTTCGTGGCTGCCGATGCGCCGCTCGAGGCCGCGCCCGCCGCGCCCGCCGAGCCCGCCGCGCCCGCCGCGCCGCCGAGCGAGCCGCCCGCCGCGGAGTCCGCGCCGGTCGCGGAGAATCCGTTCGGCGAAGCGCAAGACTGGAGCGACGCCGAGCCCGCCGCCGAGACTCCCGAAGCAAGCGACGAGCTGCCCGCGGACGCGATCCTGGGGACCGCAGATGAGCTCGAGGCGCCCGCGGCGCGCGATGCCGAACCCGCGGCGCACGCCAGCGAGCCCGGCGCAGAAGCGCCCGACGCTTGGGCGGAGGTGGCCGATCCGCTCGCCGCCAGCGGCGCGCACGAGATCGATCCCTTCGCGCCGGTCGCGGACGAGGCCGGGCCCGCGCCTGCGCTGCGCGAAGATGCGGCGCCCTTGCCGCTCGAAGAGGCGGCGCCCGCGCAGCTCGAAGACGCGGCGCCCGGGATCGAGGCGGATCCACAGGGCGAGCCGTTCGAGCTCTCCGCCGCCGATGCGCTCGAACCGGAAAGCGCGGGTCTTTTCGAGGAAGAGACGCTCGCCCAGATCGACATCCAGTTCTCCGAGCCGCCCGCGCCGCAGCCTGAGGCCGCGGCCGAAACGCCAGCGGAATTGAACGCTACGCCACCGAGTGTCGCGGAGGTCGCGCCGCCGCAGCCGGAGATCCCGGTCGAGGCGTCAAGCGCCGAGCCTCTCGCGCTGGTCGAGGTCGCGGACATCGAGTTCGACGCCGACGAGCTGGCGCCCGACGAGGAGCCCGCCGCTGCGGCACCAGACGCGCACGCGGCTCCCGCCCCGGTTCCGGCCGCCGTCGAACCTTCTGCCGATCCGCTCTTTGCCCCGCAGGAGATGGAGCCCGAGGCCGAGCCGACCGAGTCGCTGCGCGCGGCGGACGAGCTTCCCGAAGAGCTGCACGCGGGCGACGAGCTTCCCGAAGAGCTGCACGCGGGCGACGAGCTTCCCGAAGAGCTGCACGCGGGCGACGAGCTTCCCGAAGAGCTGCACGCAGACGACGCACTTCCCGAAGAGCTGCGCGCGGGCGACGAGCTTCCCGAAGAGCTGCACGCGGGCGACGCACTTCCCGAAGAGCTGCACGCGGCGGGCGAGCTGCGCGACGAGCCCTCGGGGCTCGACCCGCTGCACGAGCTTGCCGCGCAGTCCGTCGAGGAAAGGCTTTCCCCCTCGACGGCGGCGCCGGTCGAGCCTTACGACGAGGAGCGCGAGATCGCGCAGTCGTACGCGGAGGAGCTGACGCCAGCGAGCGAGCCTGCGGCCGCGCTTGAGCAGGCCGGGCCGAGCGAGCGCGCCGAAGACGAGACGCCCGCCAGCTTCGAGCAGAACGAGCCGCTGGCGGAGTTCGTCGAGTCACCGGCGCAGGTCGATCCGGCGGAGCCGGCCGGCTGGTCTGATCTGCCCCCGGTCCCGCCGCTCGCTGGGTGGGTCGAGGAGTCAACCGACGAGGCGCCGCCCGAATCTTTCGAGCCGCACCAGGAGCCGCCCCCCGACGCGCCGCACTCCTGGCTCGGCCAGGAGCTGGGGGAGACGACACCGCTCTCGCCCTACGATGTGGAGACGCTCGCGGGCGTGGGCATCGATCCCGCGGACGGCGCGGGCGCGCTGCGCCTGCTCGCGGGGCTCTTGCGCGCGCTCTCGGCGCGGCAGCTGATCGACCTGGGCGAGCTGACCGTCGATCTGTACGCGCAGCGGCAGGACGGCGCGGCACAAGCGCGGGCCGCGGCAGAGGCGCACGCGTCCGAGCTGGAAGCCGATCCGCGATTCGCCGAGCCGGACACGCACGAGTAGCGCGGGCTGTCGCGGACAGCCGCTGCGCGCGGCGCCTCGTCGCGCGCACACCTGCACCTCCTTGCGGAGCACCCCGGAAGGCCGCTTAGCTTCTCGCGCCCGCAGCTCGAACAGGCAGGAAGGTCCGGATGGAAAGCGCGCTTCCCGGCATCGTCCTCACCCGCGATCTCATCGCCGCCGACGGACGCCGCGTCGCTGCGCGCGGCGCGGTGATCGACCTCAAGGCGCTGCGCGAGGCGGCAGCGTCCGCGCCGGCGCTGCCAGTGCGCCCGCTGCGCGAGACCGCGGTCGCCGAAGCGATCACCGAGGCGCTCGAGGCCGAGCCGTTCCGCCACCTGCTCGCAGCGCCCGGTGCGCGCGCGCGCTGCGCGGCGGTGCTCGAGGAACTCCGTTTTCCCGACGCGATCTGGGACGAGCTGGAGGCGCTCGGCAGCGAAGATCGGGTCCGCTTCACGCACGCGATCTGGACCGCGCTGGTGGCGGCCCGGCTGTTCGGCTGCGCGCTCGGCGACGCGCCCGGCCTCTCTCGCATCGTCGGCGGCGCGCTGGTGCACGACCTGGGAATGCGCTTCTGCGCGCCCAAGCTGCGCGAGAAGCGCGATCACCTCACGCCCGAGGACGCGGCGTCGCTCGAGCACCACCCGCTGCTCGGCGCGCTCCTGCTCGCGTCGTCGCTCGGTGACGCGCCCGCGGTGCGGCTCGCGCTCTGCCACCACCTGCGCTCTGGGTTCGGCTACCCGCGCATGGCGCGTCCGCAGCCGCTGCTCGGCCTCGATCTGCTCTCGGTCGCCTCGGCCTTCGCGGCGATGGTCGCGAGCCGCAGCTTCCGGCCCGAGCCGTTCAGCCCCCGAGGCGCCATCGATCAGCTGCTCGAGGAGGCGCGCGCGGGCCACTTTGATCTGCGCGCGGTGCGCCTGCTCATCCACTGCATGCGCGGCGGGATCAGCCCGCTGCCCGAGCTGAAGCTCCCGCGGCGCGCGACCGGCGTGCGCCCTCAAGTGAACTTCCACGGCCTCGCCCGCGCGGCCAGCGCAGCCCCCGGCCGCCCGCTGGGTTCGTGATAGATCCAGACCAGCCGCATCGAGATCTTCCGCGGCCCTCGTGCGTTCATGCCTCCAGATGCGAGCGATGAGGAGCTGCTGGCCGCGTTCCAGCAGGGCGACGCGGGCGCATTCGAGCGCCTGCTGCACCGCCATCGGGGCCCCCTCTTCACATTTTTGTTGCGCATGCTCGGCGATCGCGAGCGGGCAGAGGATCTGGCGCAGGAGGCGTTCCTGCGCGTGGTGAAGGGCGCGGGCGCGTGGCGCGAGAAGGCGAAGTTCAAGACGTGGCTCTACGCCATCGCGCGCAACCTCTGCGTCGATCAATCGCGGCGCGACAAGTTCCGCCGCGCCGACTCGCTCGACGCGGTGGGCGAAGGGGCCGACGGCGACGACGGCCAGCCGCTCGGCGAGCGGGTCGCCTCTCCCGACGCGGGCCCCGAGCGCGCGTCGACGAGCGCGCAGCTCAAGCCGCTGCTGGTCGCGGCGCTGCGCGCGTTGCCCGAGGAGCAGCGCGAGGTGTTCGTGCTGCGCGAGCAAGCGGGCCTCGCGTTCAAGGAGATTGCGGAGCTGGTGGGCATCAATGAGAACACGGTGAAGAGCCGGATGCGATACGCGCTCGAGGGACTGCGCAAGCACCTCGAGCTGGCTGGCGTGACGGCGGCGGTGGCGGTCGAGATCGAATCGGATGCGTTGCCGGGCGCGCAGGCGGCCGGCATGGTCAAGGCGAGGGCGTGACGATGAACTGCGCTGCGTGCCAGGAGCTGCTCCTCGACCTCGCGTATGGCGAGCTCGACGAGGCGCGCGCGGCGCAGGCGCAGGCGCACCTCGCGGGATGCGCGGAGTGCCGCGCAGAGCTCGCGAAGATCCGCGCGACGCGCTCGATGTTCGGCGCGGGGGTGGAGCTGGTCGAGCAGCCCGGGCCCGCGTTCGACGCGCGCATCCTCGCCGCTGCTCGCGAGGTCGCGGCGTCCGCTGCGCAGCGCGCTCCTTCGGGCAGCGCGCGCACCAGCTCCGGCGGCTCGCCTCCTGCGAAGGCGCCGGTCCGGCGCGCGCGCTGGTCGCGGGCGATCCTCGCCAGCTCGGTGGCGGCCGCGGCGATGCTCGCGCTCTTCGTCTCGACGGAGCGCCGGGTCAGCGAGCCGCTCGCGGCGATCACCGCGAGCGAAGGGCCGGCGCGAAAGTCCATCCAGGGCGCGCCCGCTCCCGCCGCGGAGGTGCCCGCAGCTCCGTCGGCTCCCTCGGGCACGGCGCTGTCGCTCTCGGGCTGGCGCGCGCAGTCGAACTTCGTCGCGCCGCTGCCTGGTCCGCCCGTCTCGCCGCCCGCTGACGAATCGCCTTCTGGGCCGACTGCAGACACGCTCCCGCAGCAGGATCGCATCGCGACGCTCGCGCCGATGAAGATGGCCGCGGAGCCCGTGCCCGCGCAGGTCGCCGGGAAAAAGTTCGCGCACAAGGCGGTGGCTGGTCCTGCTGCGCAGACGCGCGCGGAGGTCGCCGATGTTGCGCCACGCGCAGAGGAGAGCGCGCTCGGGCAGCCGCGCAGGGCGGACGACGCGCCCCCCGCCGCGGGCGCGGACAGACGGCTCGCGCAGGAGGGGCGCCTGTTTGGCTCTGGGCTGGGGAGCGCAGGCGGCGGAGCCGGGCGGGCTGGCGCGGCCCCGGAGGTCGCTTCGGTGGAGGCACCGCGGCCGCCTCCCGCGCCCGCAGCGCTCTCGGCGGCCGCGCCGCAGCGCACGACGCAAGCGCCCGCTGTCACCGCTTCGGCGCGCCCGACGGCGAAGGCCGCCGCGGCGCTGCCCTCGTTCGCGGCGCTCGAGAGCCGCGCCGAGTCCGCGCGAGCCCAGCAGCAGCTCGCCGCCGCGGCGTCGCTCTTCGTGCAGGCCGCCTCCGCGCGTGCGAGCAGCGACGATGCGGGCCGCGCGCACGATCTCCTCGAGGCGATCCGCTGCGACGTCTCCGCCAGACAGCTCGCCGAGGCCCGCTCGCTGCGCGCGCAGCTCGCCGCGCTGCAGCCCGCGCATCCTGAGGCGCTCGCCGAGGCAGACCAGACGCTGCGCGCCGCCGAGAGCGTGGCGGCGCCGGTGGAGACCGGCCTGAGCCCCTCCTCGACCGGCCGCTGAGCCGCGCCGTTCTCCTGCGCGCCGCGCACGACAGGCGATCGGCAAACAAACAAATACGTCGATCGTCCCATCATGTAAGTTGCCTGCGACCGTCGCGCCCGCTTACGATTTTCGACCCTCGCGCGTTTCCATCGCGCCCGGCCCAGAGGAGGCTTTCGTGCTCTCCGGCAAGAATCCGCTGCTCATCGCGCTCGCGCTTGGCCTGCTGGCGGGCCTCATCGCCTATTCGGCCATCAAGACCAAGGAGCGGCAGGTCAAGGCCGGCTGGGAGACGGTCAAGATCCTCTGCGCTGCGGTCGACATCCCCGAGGGCAGCGAGCTCGATCACGACATGGTCGCCGTCCGCGAGATCCCGGAGAAGTTCGTCACCGAGAGCTTCATCCGCATCGACGAAGAGAAGGGCAGCAAGCAGGACCTCTCCTCGTTCTTCAACCAGCGCATCCTGGTGCCGCTCAAGGCGGGCGACCCGATCCTCGTCTCGCACTTCGAGTCGTCGCGCGAGGCCGAGTTCAGCACGATGATCAACCAGAAGGGCCGCGCGGTGACCCTCGAGGTGCAGGAGAAGCAGTCGGTCGGGCAGTGGGTGCGGCCGAACGATCACGTCGACATCGTCGGCACCTTCCGCGACACGGCCGCCAACGGCGAGCTCAAGACGGTGACGCTGCTGCAGAACGTGCTGGTGCTCGCGACCGGCCACATCAACGCGAACACTGCCTACGTGCCCGAAGAGGACAAGAAGTACACGACCGTCACCGTGCTCACGCTGCCGGAAGAGGCGGAGATGCTCGCGCTCGCGCAGGACACCGGCACGCTGACGCTCTTGCTGCGCAACCCGGACGATCTCGACTACCAGGAGAAGCGCTCGGTCATCGACCAGAAGCAGCTGCTCACCGGCGAGCGGAGCAACGAGCTGCAGAAGAAGCGCTACAACACCATCCAGATCATCCGCGGCAACAAGAGCAACGACACGGCCGGCGCGGCCGCTGCGGCGACACCGAAGTAGCGAACGCAATTCAAAAGGCGCCGCATGCTTCCCGCGATCACATTCCTTCTCACCGCCGCGTCGGTCTTCTTCTTCGCCCTGCTGGTGCTGGGCGTGCTGCAGCGCGCGTTCGAGAAGTACAAGGAGCGCTACGTCACCAAGTCGATGAACGACTTGAGCGACATGTTCCTCTTCGTCGATCCCGGGCAGATCCTGCTCTTGAACATCGCGGCGCTGATCGTGCTCGCGGGCTTGGGATGGGTGGTCGGCGGCTGGTTCCTCTGCGGCCTGCTCGGCATCCTCGGGTTCGTCGCGCCGATGGCGGCGGTGCGCTTCTATCGCGCGCGCCGCATCGACCGCTTCAACGCGCAGCTGACCGAAGCGCTGCAGCAGATGTCGAACGCGCTGCGCGCGGGGCTCACGTTCCAGCAGGCGATGGAGCAGATCGGCCGCGAGTCCGCGCCTCCGCTGCGCCAGGAGTTCGGCCTCTTCATCAAGGAGGTCAAGCTCGGCGTGCCGGTCGAGGAGGGCCTGACCAACATGGCCGCCCGCGTCGGCTCGGAAGATCTCGAGCTGGTCGCCACCTCGACCAACATCGCGCGGCAGCTCGGCGGCAACATGGCCGAGATGTTCGAGACCATCGCCTCGACCATCCGCGAGCGGTTCCGCCTCGAGGGAAAGATCAAGTCGGTCACCAGCCAAGGCAAGCTGCAGGGCTGGATCGTCTCCTGCCTGCCCATCGGCATCGGCCTCTTTCTGAACTGGGATCGGCCCGACCTGATCGAGCCGATGTTCCACAACTCCATCTTTGGCTACGTGCTGCTCGGCGTGATCGCGCTGCTCGAACTGGTCGGCTTTCTGCTCATCCGGCGCATCGTCAACATCGACGTGTAAGGGACTCGCATGGCAATCGTGCCGCCCATCTTGATGGTCCTCGCCGGGCTCTGCGCCGCCGCTTCAGCGGCCGCGCTGGTGCTCGCGATCATCGAGCTGTACCTGCGCTTCAGCCAGCGATACCTGGCGACGCTGGGCGTGGACGAGGGCGCGATCGGCAGCTTCGATCCCGCGCAGAACGTCGCGGGCAGCAGCATGCAGGCGGTGCGGCAGACGGCGATCGCGTTCCTCGCCGCGCTCAACGAGCGGTTCGTGCCGCCGGCCTATCTCGAGACGCTCCAGCGCAAGCTGATCAAGGCGGGCCACCCGGGCGAGTTCACGCCGGGCGAAGTGGTCGCGCTGATGGAGCTGGGCGGCTTCATCTTCTTCTTGGTGGGAATCCTGCTGTCGATCTGGCTGCACTTCACGTTCTGGAGCTGGCCAGTCTTCCTCGCCGTCGGCATCGCCTACCCGCTCATCTGGCTGCGCGACAAGATCAACCAGCGGCACCACCAGATCACGCGCGCGCTGCCGTACAACCTCGACCTGCTCACGCTCTCCGTCGAGGCGGGCCTCGACTTCGCGGCCGCCATCGGCAAGGTGGTCGAGAAAGGCCGCAAGGGGCCGATGGCCGACGAGTTCTCGCTGACGTTGCGCGAGCTCAAGCTGGGCAAGACGCGCGAGGAGGCGCTGCGCAACCTGTCGGCGCGCGTGGACTTGATGACGCTGACCACCTTCGTCAACGCGCTCATCCAGGCCGACAAGATGGGAACGCCGCTCGGCAAGATCCTGCGCATCCTCTCCACGCAGATGCGCGTCGAGCGCACGCAGCGCGCCGAGAAGCTCGCCAACGAAGCGCCGGTGAAGATGCTGCTCCCCCTCATCGGCTGCATCTTCCCCACCATCTTCATCATGCTGTTCGGACCGATCGCCTTCTCGGTCTTCTTCGGTCAGTGATCTCCTCTATGGCCTTCGAGCTCACCATCGCGGAAGGGAAGGGGCGCGGCCAGCGCTTCCAGTTCGACGCGTCCGACATCACCATCGGCCGAGGCGCCGAGAACGACGTGGTGCTCAACGACCCGGGCGTCTCGCGCAACCACGCGCGCATCCAGCAGGCGGGCAGCGGCTACCAGCTGCTCGACAACGGCTCGGCGAACGGCACCGAGCTCAACGGCGCGGTCATCGGCAAGCCCACGCCGCTGCGCGACGGAGATCGCATCGGCGTCGGGCCCATCATCTTCCGCTACGAGCTGCAGCGCGCGCAGCCGGTGGTGCTCCCGCGCGGCCCCGCCGCGGGCGCGCCCAACGAAGAGACGCGCATCACCAGCCTGCCCAAGGACGACGGCGCGGGCGAGCCGCGCAACGAAGAGACGCGCGTGTCGACCGTGCCGGCCGCTCCTGGCGCGGCCCGGCCGGTCGCGCTCAAAGCGGGCGGGTCTCTCGCCGCGCCGCAGTCGCTCAGCTCGGCTTTCACCGCGCTGCCGCCGAAGGCGCGCTACGGAATCCTCGCGGCGGCCGGCCTGCTGCTGCTCGGCCTGGTCATCGCCTGGGCGCGCGGACAGAAGCCGCAAGGCGTGATCTGCCCCGAGATCGTCGCGGTCGACGACGACACCGCCGACACCTCGTTCGGGCACGGCGTCGTCGATGTCGACTGCGGCGCGAAGGCCGCCTTCGGCTTCAACGTCCCGGCGAAGACCAAGGTGTTCTTCCACTATGAGGCCGCGCGGGTCGGCACGCCCAGCGAGCTCGAGCTCAAGCTCAACGGCAAGCACCTCGCGTGGGCGCCGGTGGCCGGCTCGCGCGGCGAGGCGCAGATCCTCCCGCTCCCCGACGAGCTGCTCTCGCCGGACGGCCGCGACGTGGTCTCGTTCTTCGAGGCGAACAAGGACAAGGACTGGTCGGTCGGCAAGGTGCGCATCGAGTTCTTCGCGATCACCCCGGGCGATCTCAAGGCGGCGCAGACCGCGTACGAGCTGGGCCGGCGCAAGTTCGAGGAGCGCCGCGTCGCCCCGCGCAACCTCTACGATGCGTGGAAATACTTCACCGCCGCGCGCCGATCGCTCGAGGGACTCACGCCGCGGCCGCCGCTCTACGACGAGGTCGCGCAGCTGATCAAAGACACCGAGAAGGAGCTGGACAAGGACTGCAGCCGCTTTCTCTTCACGGCGTCGCGGCAGGAGAAGTACGGGCAGGACGACAAGGCCCAGCAGACCTACCGCGAGGTGCTCTCGCACTTTCCCGGCGAGGATCCGACCGGCTGCCGCAAGAAGGCGCAGGACAACATCATCACCACGCCAGTCGCCAACCAGGCCAACTAGGAACGTGCGCGAATGAGCGGACCCAAGAAGGCGAGCCCCGGGACGCGTGCCGCCGACGCGGAAGAGCGGACCAATCCCGGCGGGCCCTCGCCCGAGGTGCTCGCGGCGGCGCTCGAGGACGGCGACACCGACGAGGTGGTCGCGCCCGGGCCCGGCGAAGCTACACTGGTATACGATCGGAACAAGCGCCCGCCCGGCGCCGAGGTGCCGCGGCTCCTGGTGGTCGCCGGCCCGCGCACCGGCAGCGAGTATTCGCTCATCGAAGACGAGACGAGCATCGGGCGCGGCTCTGACAACGTGGTGGTCATCCCCGACATCTCCGTCTCGCGGCGGCACGTGGTGATCGCGCGCGAGCAGGATCGCTTCGTGCTGATCGATCAGCGCAGCGGCAACGGCACGCGGGTCAACGGCAAGAACGTCGATCGGCATCCACTGGTGAGCGGCGACGACATCGCGATGGGCGACACCGTCGTGCGCTTCGTCGAGCCGGGCGGCGTGGTGGTCAAGTCGAAGAGCGCCAAGGCGATCGCGCCGCCCGCTCCCGCGGAGAGCCGCGGCGCGCGCGCGGCGCGGCCCACCGAGGAGATGCCGGAGGTCACCTCCGGCGGCAGCAAGCGTCCCCCCAAGGGCATCGGCTCGCGGCTGCCCCTCTACGTCGCGCTGCTCGGCGTGTTCATCGTCGTGTTCGGGCTCGCCCGGCAGCGCAAGGTCAAGCGCGAGGAGCAGGCGCGCGAGGCGACGCAGACCAAGAACGAGGGCGCGGCGTTCGCGCAGCAGCGGTTCGAAGAAGGTGTGCAGCTGCTCAAGGACGGCCGCTGGGCCGAGGCGCGCGACAAGCTGAAGGTGGCGGCGGAGATGGCGCCGCAGGACGCGGACATCCAGCGCTACCTCGAGCGGGCGGAGGCCGAGTCCGGACGCGCGCAGGCGATCAACAACGCCAAGGCCGCGCTCGCGCGCAAGGACTTCGCGGGCGTGCGCGGCCTGCTCTCGGGCATCCCCGAAGAGTCGGCGCTCGCCGATCCGGCGCGGCAGATCTTGCAGGACCTCAAGAGCGCGATGGACGGCGCGGTCCACGACGCGCGCACCAAGATGGAGGACGGCGACGCGCAGGCCGCGGCCGATCTGATCCAGCCGGTGCTCGCGGCCGAGCCGGGGCGCGCCGACGCGCTGGCGATCCAGGATGCGATCTCCGGGGAGAAGCGCGTGGTCGAGCACTCGCGGCGCGAGCGCGCGCAAGAGAAGGAGAAGGCCGACGCGGCCGAGGTCAAGCCGCCGCCCGCAGCGGTCGGCGCGATCGTCGATGCGTATCTGACGGGCGACATCGGCTCGGCCATCGAGAAGGCCGAGGCGCAGAGCGATCCTCGCGCGCAGAAGCTTGCGCGCGATCTGAAGGCATTCGACGCGGCCTACCGCGATGGCCTGGCAAAGACGCAGTCGAAGCAGCTGGGCGAGGCGATCAGCGCGCTCGAGGGCGCGAACAAGCTCGACCGCTCCATCGCGCAGGGAAAGGAGAGCCGGCTGGGCAAAGAGGTGCGCCGCGCGCTCGGCAACCTCCACTACAACCTGGGCGTGCAGGCGCTCGCGTCGGAGGACCAGCTGGGCGCGGCCGCGACCCACCTGCGCGCCGCCATCGCCGACGATCCCGAGAACGACGCCGCGAAGCGGCAGCTGACCGAGGTGGTCTCGAAGGTGAAGGATGTATACCAGCAAGGATACTTCGAGAAGGACAGCGATCCGGAAGCGGCGAAGAAGGCGTTCAAGCTGGTGGTGCAGGCGCTGCCTGCGTCGGACGAGATGCAGCAGAAGGCGAAGCGCTGGCTCGACAAGCTGGAAGGCAAGGGCGCTCCCGCCGATCCGCAGTAGCTCGCGCGGCCGCGCGGGGCAAAGGCTTTGCGCACCTCTGATGCGAAGATGATCGACGATGCCGGAACGACTCCCACCGCGCGGCGCGCCCGCTTCTTCGCCTGAGGCGGGCGAGCGCGCGACCTCTCCGCTGCCGCGCGCGCCGCAGCCTGCCACCGGCGCGGGCCAGTTCGATCTCTTCGGCAAGCGGGCGCAGACGCCGGCGAGCAAGCCGCTCACCGTCTCGGAGCTGACCCGCGAAGTGAAGGGCCTGCTCGAGGGGCGCTTCCCGCAGCTGCTCGTTGCGGGCGAGCTCTCGAACTTGCGCACTCCCTCGAGCGGGCATCTCTACTTCACGCTCAAGGACGACGGGGCCTGCGTCGACGCGGTGCTCTTTCGCACCGAGGCACGGCGGCTGCGCTTCACGCCGCGCGACGGCCTCACCGTGCTCGCGCGCGGGCGCCTCTCGCTCTACGAGCCGCAGGGCCGCTACCAGATCATCTGCGATTCGCTCGAGCCGCTCGGCGCGGGCGCGCTGCAGCTGGCGCTCGAGCAGCTCAAGGAGAAGCTGCGGCAGGAGGGTCTGTTCGACCGCGCGAAGAAGCGGCCGCTGCCGTTTCTCCCTCGGAGGATCGCGATCGTGACCAGCCCGAGCGGCGCGGCGGTGCACGACTTCATCCGCGTGCTGCACCGGCGCTTCCCGAACCTGCCGGTGCTGGTGGTGCCCGCGAAGGTGCAGGGCGAAGGAGCCGCGCAGGAGATCGCGCGGGCGATCGCGCGCGCCTCGGTGCAGCCCGGTGTCGACGTGGTGGTGGTCGCGCGCGGCGGCGGCAGCGCCGAGGATCTCTGGGCGTTCAACGAAGAGGTGGTCGCGCGCGCGCTCGCGGCCTGCCCGGTGCCGACGGTGAGCGCGGTCGGGCACGAGGTCGACACCACGCTGGCCGATCTGGTCGCCGACGTGCGCGCGGCCACGCCCACCGCGGCCGCCGAGCTGCTCTCGCGGGTGAAGGATGAGCTGGTTGCCGATCTCTCCGCGCAGCGCGCGCGGCTCTTGCGCGCCTGGCGCGGCCAGCTCGAGCGCCGCGCGAATCATCTCGACGCACGCCGCGGGCGGCTCGCGGATCCGCGCCGGCTGATCGGCGAGCGCAAGCTGCGGCTGGACAAGCTGGCGCAGCGGCTCGAGGAGCGCACACGCGCGCAGCTCGAGCAGCGCGAAGATCTGCTGCGGGCGCAGCGCGAGCGGCTCGATCGCGCCCACCCGCGCGCGGCGCTCCATCGCATGCTGCGCGAAGTGGGCCGGCTCGAGGAGCGGCTGGTCTCGCTCGCGTCGCGCAAGCTCGCCGAGCGGCGCTCGCGCTTCGAGCAGGCGGTCGGCCGCCTCGACGCGATGAGCCCGCTGCGCGTGCTCGCCCGCGGCTACGCGGTCGCCTTCGACGAGCGGGGCCACGCGCTGCGCGACGCGCGCGAAGTGCAGCCGGGCGCGGCGATCTCGCTGCGGCTCGCGCGCGGCTCGCTCGAGGCGACGGTGACGCGCGCCGAACCTGCGGCCGCCGTGGCCGGCGATTCTCCCCTCGCCGAGCCGGGCGCTGCTTCCTCGCCCAGGCCGGACGTCCTGGGCGAGGAGCGCTGACGTGCACCGCCGCGCTTGCATTTTCCCGCTCGCGCTCCTAGCTTCCGCCGCCCCGTGGCCGATCACCCCTCCAGACCTTCTCCTTCAGCAGAGATGAAGAGCAGCCCGAACATCGATCCGCGCTCTGCCGCGCTCGAGGCCAGCCCGGCGGCTTACGAAGAGATCGTCGCGCGCCTCGCCCTGGTGGTCGAGCGGCTCGAGGGCGGCGGCCTCTCGCTCGAAGAGTCGATCGCCGCGTTCGAAGAGGGCATCGGGCTCGCGCGCCAGGGCTCGCGCAAATTGGAAGAGGCGGAGAAGAAGGTCGAACTCCTCCTCGAGCAGGATCGCATCCAGCCGTTCGCCTCCGGCGAATCCGACAGCAAGCGCCGTTAGCAGAGCAAGGGCACCCCATGGCGATCGCGCTGAAGAAGAAGATCATCATCGTCGACGATGATCGCGAGACCCGCGAGATGATGAAGATGGCGCTCGAGCTCGAGGGCTACGAGGCGACCCTCGCGGGCAACGGCCTGCGCCTCATCTCTACGCTGCACGTCGACCGGCCCGACCTGATCCTGCTCGACGTGATGATGAGCTGGATCGACGGCTTCGAACTGTGCCGCGCGGTGAAGAAGAACGACGAGTTTCGCGACATCCCGGTGATCTTCATGTCGGCGAAGAAGACCACCGCGGACATCCGCACCGGGCTGGCGGCGGGCGCGATCGACTACTTCGTCAAGCCGATCGACATGGAGCGGATGCTCGCGCGCATCGCGGGGATCTTCGCCGCGGCCGCGCCGCCGTCGTCGGAAGGCGGCTCGGGCAACGCCAGCGCGCCCCGCGCCGGCTGAACATCTTCATGGCGGTCCGACGCGTTCGCGCAGACGTCCTGGTCCATGAGCGCGGAATCGCCGAGTCGCGCAGCAAGGCGCAGGCGCTCATCCTCGCCGGCGAGATCGTCGCGGGAGACCACCGCGTCGAGAAGCCGGGCCAGCTGCTCAACGCGGAGATCGAAATTCGCTTGAAGGGCGCGGCCGCGGGCAGTCCGGAGGCGGCGGCGCTGCGCTACGTCTCGCGCGGCGCGCTCAAGCTGGAGAAGGCGCTCGATGCCTTCGCGCTCGATCCGCGCGGTCTCGTCGCCTGCGATCTCGGCGCGTCGACCGGCGGCTTCACCGACCTCTTGCTCCAGCGTGGCGCGCGCAAGGTCTATGCGGTCGACGTCGGCTACGGGCAGCTGCACGCGAAGCTGCGCGCCGACCCGCGGGTGGCGGTGCGCGAGCGGGTGAACGCGCGCTCGCTCTCTCTCTCCGATCTGGGCGAGCCGGTCGGCTGCGCCGTCGCCGATCTCTCGTTCATCTCGCTCAAGCTGGTCCTGCCCGCGCTCGTCTCTCTCCTCGACGGGCCGGGCGCGTTCTGCGCGGTGCTGGTCAAACCGCAGTTCGAGGCAGGCCGGGCGGAGGTGGGCAAAGGCGGCGTGGTGCGCGACCCCGCGGTGCACGCGCGCGTCGTCGCCGAGGTGGCCGACTCGATGCGCGCGCTCGGCCTCGAGGTGCTCGGCTCGGCCGAGTCGCCGCTGGTCGGCCCGGCGGGAAACCACGAGTTCCTCCTCGCCGCTCGCGTGCCGATGCGTTGAACCCCAACGATCTCCCGATCCAGCTCCAGCCGAAGAGTGAAAGCGGCGCTCGACCCTTCGACTTGCTTGTGCAAGCATCCCGCCTGGCTCTTCCCTCGAAGATCCGAGGATCGATTGGACATCGCAACCGCTGTTCGCGTGCGCGTCGCCGGGCCCGCGGCTGAAGCCCGCCGTCTCGCGCTGCGCCTCTCGCGGGCGGGCATTTGCTCGCTGCCCGACGATGGCGAGTCGCGCGCAGAGCTGATCGTCGCGCTCAGCGACGGCGATGTGCCGTTCCTGCGCACGCGCGCGGCGCGCCTCATCGCCGTGGGCCTGCCGGCGACGCCGCTCTTCCAGGCCGGCGCCGACGACGTCGTTCCTCCGGGCGAACCGCAGATCCTCTTCCGCCGCGTGCACGCGATGATTGAGCGGGCCGATCTGGAAGCGCGCGAGGCGCGGCTGGTGGCGCGGCTGCGCGGCCTCGAGGAGTCGCTCGCGGAGATGGCGCACGACCTGCGCAACCCGCTGCACGGCTGCCTCGGCCACGCCGAGCTGCTCGCGCGCGATCCCGCGCTCTCGGCCCGGCAGAAGCGCAGCGCCGAGGCGGTGCTGCGCCAGGGCAACCGCGCGCTCGAGCTGGCCGAGCGCGTCCTGGCTGGCGCGGGCCGGCCCGAGGAGAGCGAGCCGCGGTTCGTCGCGGTGCGGCTGCCCGAGCTGCTCGAAGCGGCGGTGCACGGTGCGCAGCCGATCGCGAGCGCGCAAGGGGTCTCGCTGCGTGCGCTGCCACACTCGCCGTTGGTGCTGCGCGCCGACGCGGAGCTGCTCGCGCGCCTGCTCGACAACCTGATCGGCAACGCGCTCAAGCACACGCCGGCCGGGGGCGAGATCATCGTCGCGCTCGAGCGCAAGAGTCCGCGCGTGGTGCGGCTATGCGTGAGCGACACCGGCAGCGGGATCGATCCGAAGCTGCTGCCTCGGCTGCTCGCGGGGCTGGGCGGCGGACGCGGCCTGCGCATCGCCCGTGCCATCGCCGAGCGGCACGGCGGCGAGCTGTGGGCCGAGAGCAGCGCAGGTGGAGGCAGCCGCTTTTTCGTCGAGCTGCCGCTGCAGATCCCCTCGGCGCGCCAGCGCGTGCTCATCGTCTCCGACGACGAGAAGTGGGCGAAGGAAGTGGCGCGCGCGCTGCGGCCGAGCTGCGACGTGATGCACACCACCAGCGCGCACGCGCGGCTGCAGGGCCAGACCGATCTGGTCGTCGTCGAGGCGCCGTCGAAAGGCAAGGCGCGGCCGTTGGCGGCGCTGCGCAACGACGCGAAGGAGGCGCAGATCCCGGTGGTGGATCTGCCGCCGACGCTGGGCGCGGCCCAGCTCGCGCGCACGCTCTTGCGCTTGACCGTCTAGAGCGGTCGCCGGCCCGGCTTGGGACCGATCCAAGGAGGAGCGCCGAGGTGGATGAAAGGCGCTGTCTGCGCTGCGTCTCTCAGAGAGAGCTTGCGGGCGCGGCGGCCGCGAGCACTTCGTTGGCGTGCACGCCCGGGTCCACGTCGGGCCACACCTTCGCGATGTTTCCGTTCGCGTCGACGAGGAAGCTCACGCGCGCAAATCCGATGATGCCGCTCGGCACGCCGTACGCGCGCGCCACCGCGCCGCTCTCGTCGGAGACGAGCGGAAAGGGCAGGTGGTGCTCGGCGATGAACTTCGCGTGCTTCTCCACCGAGTCGTTCGAGACGCCGAAGATGGTCACGCCCGCGCGCGCGTAGCGCTCCCAGGTGTCGCGAAACGCGCACGCCTCCTTGGTGCAGCCGGGCGTGCCGTCCTTCGGATAGAAGTAGACGACCGCGGCGTGGCCGCGCAGCTCCGAGAGGCGCGTCGTTTTGTTCGCGCCGTCGAGTCCGCTCACTTCGGGCGCGGGCGCGCCGACCGGCAGCAGACCTTGACCGCCGTCGGGCCGCGTGACCGGCCGTCCGCAGCCGCTCGCGAAAAGCGCGAACGCCGCCAGCAGGCAGACCGCGACCGCGCCCCGAAACGCCTTCACCTTCGTGGAAGCCATGCCGTTCTCCTTGCGGCCGCGCGACTGCCGGCGCGCGTGCGGCTTAGCACTTCTTTTCGTCGCGTGAACTTCCCAACAGCGGGGCCCGGCGAAGCGACTTGGGCAAATTTTTGACCTCGGAGCAAAAGCGCCACACCTTGGGGTCGGATTTCGCGTCCACACCACCCGTTGGCGCTGCTCTTTTGTCCAGTGGAATGCTTGCTTGACAGACGAGGCCGCAACCCTCACTTTTCGCCGTGCGGTGGATCGAAGTGGTACGAAGTGGATCGCCGTGGCGCAGTTCGGTGAAGGTCGGATCGAAGCAGCACCGGAGCAGCTCTCGTGTTCAGCGGCGTCTACCAACATCAGATCGACGCCAAGGGCCGCACCAGCTTGCCCGCCGCGTTTCGCGATGTTCTCGCGGGCAGCGGTGACGACAAAATTTTCATCACCGTCGACCTCTTCGAAAATTGCCTGAAGGCCTACGCGCCCGCGGAGTGGCTCGCGTTCACGGAGAAGGTCTCGGCGATGCCGCAGTTCGCCGAGGTGACCCGCGCGCTGGTCCGCGGAATGATCGCGCCGGCGCACGAGTGCCCGTTCGACAAGCTGGGCCGCATCGTGCTCCCCGCGCAGCTGCGCGAGCACGCCGGGCTCTCCGAGCACGCGGTCTGGGCCGGCTCCGGAAAGCACATCGAGATCTGGACGCCGGCCGGCTGGAAGAAGTGCCAGGAGCACGTGCGCAGCCCGGCGATGCAGGAGCAGCTCAAGAGCCAGCTGGCGCAGATTCTGTAAATCCGATTACTGATTTTTCGATAACACAATTATCGAATCCATCTTTCGCAGCAGACCAACCGAGGGCAGAGAGCGCCATGACCGACAAGTCCAGACCGCAGGCGACCACGCTTCCGCGGAACCCGCGCATGGCCGTGATGGCGCTCAAGCCCGCTCCCGGTGTCCGCCCCGCGGCGGAGCGCTGGCAGGACGCGCTGGCGGTGATCGCGGTTCGTGGCGAGCTCGATCGCGACGCGCTCTGGGCCATCGACTTCACCGTCGGCCGCGCCGCCGTCGAGGCGGGCCGCATCGTGCTCGATCTGCTCGAGGTGACCCACCTCGACTACGCGGGCGTGTCCGATCTGGTCGCGCGCCGCCGCGAGCTGGTGCAGCGCGGGGGCGAGATGTCGATCGCGGTGAAGAACCCGTACATCGCCAACATCCTCAAGGCCGCCAGCGGCAGCGAGCTGGTGCTCTTTCGCAGCGTCGCCGAAGCTTCGGCGCTCGCGTCGGGGACCGCCGTGGTCGCGGCCGGCCGCAAGTCCGCTTCGCAGGGCGTTGCGCGCAAGAAGGGCACCTGATCCCTCATGGGCGAGCCCGCGTTCATCCACCGCACAGTGCTGCGCCGCGAGGCGTGTGAGCTGCTCTGCGCGGGTCCGGGCAAGCTCTTCCTCGACGGGACGCTGGGCGGCGGCGGGCACACCGAGGCGCTGCTGGAGACGGGCGCCGAAGTGATCGGACTGGACCGCGATCCCCTCGCGCTGCGCGCCGCCGGCGAGCGGCTGAAGAATTTTGGTTCGCGCTTCCGCTCGGCGCACGGCGATTTTCGCGACGCGCGCGCGCTGCTGGACGGGCTGGGCGCGGGCGAGGTCGACGGCGCGCTGGTCGACCTGGGCGTCTCCAGTCCGCAGCTCGACGATCCCTCGCGCGGCTTCTCCTTCCGCGCCGGCGGGCCGCTCGACATGCGGATGGATCCGACGCGCGGCGCGCCGCTCTCCGAACGGCTGGGCGAGTGGGATCAGGAGCAGCTCGCGCACATCATCTTCACGCTCGGCGAGGAGCGGATGTCGCGGCCGATCGCGCGGAACATCCTGCGCGCGCACGCGGCGGGCGAGCTGCACGACACCGCGCAGCTCGCGCAGATCGTCGCCGACGCGATCCCGCGGCGAGCCTGGCCCAAGGCGATCCATCCGGCCACCAAGACGTTCCAGGCGCTGCGCATCGCGGTCAACGACGAGCTGGGCGCGCTGGGCGACTGGCTCGCGTCGCTGCCGCGGCTGCTCAAGCGCGGCGGCCGCGCAGCCGCAATCAGCTTCCACTCCCTCGAAGATCGCCTGGTGAAGCAGGAGTTCGGACGCCTCGCCACGGGCTGCACCTGCCCGCCCGCGCTGCCGATGTGCGCCTGCGGCAAGAGCGCGGAGTGGAAGGTGCTCAGCAAGGTGAAAGCCTCGGACGAAGAGATCGCGGAGAACCCGCGGTCGCGCAGCGCGCGCTTGCGCGGAGTGGAGCGATTGCGATGAGTCCCCATCCGTTGAACAGCAACGATTCGCTCGGCGCCTACACCGACTCGTTCATCGCGCGCGCGGACCATCCGAGCATGATCCGGCGCGCGATCGACCGGCGCGGGATGAAGCAGCTGGCGGCCGGTACGCTCGCCTGCGCGCTGCTCGCGTTCTCGCTCCTGTTCCACGCCTGGATGCGCACGCAGGTGACGCAGGAGGGGTATCGCCTCTCGCGACTGGCCACCGAGCACCAGCAGCTGATGCGCAAGCGCGAGGAGCTGACGCTGCAGTCGGCGCGGCTGCGCAGCCCGTCGCGCATCGAGCAGCTCGCGCGCGAGGAGCTGAAGATGGGCCCGCCCTCGACCGATCGAGTGGTGGTGCTCTCGACGAAGAAGATGCCGGAGCAGGGCGCTGCCTTGCCGGCGACGGACGCCGCCGCCGTGGCGCGTCGCTAGCTCGCGAGGAGATGCCGTGGTGAAGCGAACGCGCGAGCAGACGAGCGGAGGCAACGGCACGCGGCTGCGCGCGATGCTGCTGGGGCTCGTGGTGATGCTCGCGTTCGGCGCGGTGATCGCGCGCGCGGCCAAGGTGCAGCTCTTCGACGTGGCGCGGCTGACGCGGCTCGCTTGGGATCAGACCAAGCGCGAGATCGAGTGGGCACCGCGGCGCGGCCGCATCCTCGATCGAAACGGCATGCCGCTCGCGGTCACCGAGGATGTCGAGTCGATCTCGGCGAACCCGGCCGCGTTCGAGACGCCCGCCGAGCGCGAGAAGGCGGCCGATCTCATCGCCAGGGCGCTGCGGGTGCCGCGCGAGAAGATCGTCAAGAAGCTCGAGGGCGAGAAGCAGTTCATCTGGGTGCAGCACCGGCTCGACGAGGAGTCGGCGCAGCGCTTCCACGCGCTCGGCGGCGACCGGCTCGATGGCATCGAGATGCTGCGCGAGCCCAAGCGCTTCTATCCGCAGAGCGACCTCGCCGGGCAGGTGCTCGGCTTCGTCGGAGAAGAGGCGGGGCAGGAGGGACTCGAGCGCGAGCTCGAGCCGTTCCTCCACGGCAAGAAGGTGCAGGTGGCGGCGGTGCGCGATGCGCGCGGCACGATGGTGATGGAGAGCGGCGCGCCCGATCCGACGCAGCTGACCGGCGCGACCATCACCACCACGCTCGACGCGACGGTGCAGCTGACGGCGGAGCGCGAGCTGCGCAAGGCGGTGAGCGACGCGCACGCGGCGGGCGGCTGGGCGATCGTGATGGACGCGAACACCGGCGCGGTGCTCGCGCTCGCCAACGCGCCCGAATTCGACGCGAACAAGCCGGGGCGCGACCCCGCCGTCTGGCGCGACCGCGCGGTGCAGGACCAGATCGAGCCGGGGTCCACCATCAAGAGCTTCCTGATGGCGATCGCCCTCGATGACAAGGTGACCACGCCGGACGAGACGTTCTTCTGCGAGAACGGCAGCTGGCACACCTTCGGCCGCACCATCCACGACACGCACAAGATCGGCTACGCGACGCCCACCGAGATCCTCTCGCACTCGTCGAACATCTGCGCGGCGAAGATCGGTCTGCGGCTCGGCGGCACGAAGCTGCTCGCCGGGCTGCGCGCGTTCGGCTTCGGCGAGAAGACCGACGTGGGGCTGCCCGGCGAGGGGCACGGCCAGCTGCGCGATCCGGCGCACATCGCGAACATCGCCATCGCGACCACCGCGTTCGGCCAGGGCATGTCGGCGACCGGGCTGCAGACGGTGGCGGCGATGGGCGCCATCGCCGACGGAGGCATCCTGCTCAAGCCGTACCTCGTCGAGAAGATCGTCTCCGCCGACGGCGCGGTGCTGCGCGCGGGCGGCCGCGAAGAGGTGCGCCGAGTGATCCGCCCGGAGACCGCGAAGGCCGTCACGCAGATGCTGGTCGAGGTCACGCAGAAGGGCGGCACCGGCACCAAGGCCGCGCTCTCCGACTTCGTCGTCGCCGGCAAGACCGGCACCGCGCAGAAGGTCGATCCGGTCCACGGCGGCTACACGCAGAAGAACCTCGCCAGCTTCTTGGGGTTCGTCCCCGCGGACGCGCCGCGCCTGGTGATCCTGGTCGCCATCGATGAGCCCGAGGTGCATCGGATGGGCGGCGAAGCGGCGGCGCCGGCCTGGAGCGCGATCGCGCGCGAGGCGCTCCGGCAGCTCGGCGTCTCTCCGCCCGCGCACCGTGAAGAGGCGGCCACCGACGTGCCCGCGCCGCTGCATCCGAACAAGCCCGCCGCGGCTGCGAAGAAGATCATCCTCTCGTCCAACGACAAGCCGGCGCCCGCGCCGAAGAAGCTCGCGCAGGTCTCAGGCAAGATCGCCGAGCTCGAGAAGCGGAGCGCGCAGTGACGCTCGCTGAGCTCTTCGCCGGCCAGGCGGTCGCGCTGCCGCTCGGGGCGGGCACGCTGGAGATCTCGTCGCTCGCGGTCGACTCGCGCGCGGTGCAGCCGGGCGCGCTCTTCGCCGCGCTGCCGGGCGTGAACGCCGACGGCGCCGCGTACGCCGAGCCAGCGGTGAAGGCGGGCGCAGCGGCGGTGCTCGCCTCGCGCCAGCTCGAGTTGGGCGTGCCTTGCGTCGTCTCGCCCGATCCGCGGCATGCGTTTGCGCTCGCGGCGGCGAAGTTCCACGGCGAGCCGTCGGCGCAGTTCAAGCTGCTCGGCGTCACCGGCACCAACGGCAAGACGACCACCACGTACCTCATCGAGCAGCTGGCAGCCGCGCTGGGCGCGCGCGCGGGAGTGATCGGCACCGTCGAGGCGCGCTGGCCTGGCGTGCAACGGCCGTCGACGCACACCACGCCGGAGTCGCACGAGCTGCAGGCGATGCTCGAGGAGATGGCGCGCGCGCGCGTCGAGATCGCGGCGATCGAGGTGTCGAGCCACGCGCTCGCGCAGTCGCGCGTCGACGGCTGCCGCTTCGCGGGCGCGGCGTTCACCAACCTCACCCGCGATCACCTCGACTACCACCGCACGCTCGAGGCCTACTACGAGGCGAAGGCGCGGCTGTTTCGCGAGCTGCTCAACAAGCGCGCGCCAGCGGTGCTCAACCTCGACGACGCGCGCTGCCTGCGCCTCGCGGAGGAGCTGGTCGCGGCCGACCGCCGCGTGATCGGCTTCACGGTGAAGGGCATGCCCGCGCCGCGCGGCGTGACGGTGCTCGCGGCCGAGCACCTTCGCTGCACGCTCTCGGGCCTCTCGTTCACGCTGCGCCTCGAGCGGGCCGAATCGCGCGCGGGCGCGCCGGACGTGGAGCCGACGCGCACGCCGATCCAGAGCCCGCTCCTGGGCGCGCACAACGCGGAGAACCTGCTCGCGGCCATCGGTCTGCTCGTCGGCACCGGCACGCCGCTGCCGCTGGTCGCGCGCGTCGCCGAGCAGGCGCAGGGCGCGCCCGGCCGCCTCGAGCGCATCGCCGATCCAAAAGGCCGCGTGGTGCTGGTCGACTACGCGCACAGCGACGACGCGCTCGCCCGCGCGCTCGATGCGCTCTCGGCCGCGGCTGGCGCGGGTCCGCGGCTCATCTGCGTCTTCGGCTGCGGCGGCGATCGCGACAAGGGCAAGCGGCCGATGATGGGCAAGGCCGCCGGCGCGCGCGCGCAGCTGACCATCGCCACCAGCGACAACCCGCGCAGCGAAGATCCGCTGGCGATCCTCTCCGAGGTCGAGCAGGGCCTGGTCTCCTCGGGCGCACAGAAGGTCGCGCCCGAGCTGGCCGCCGAGCTGCTGCTCGATCACGCGGCCCGCGGCCGCTCGGGCACGCGCAGCTACGCCATCGTCGCCGACCGGCGCGCGGCCATCCGCCTCGCCATCGCCGCAGCGCGCCCCGGCGATGCGGTGCTGATCGCGGGCAAGGGCCACGAAGCGACGCAGACCATCGGCGCACAGAAGCGGCCGTTCGATGACCGCGTCGAGGCCGCCCTGGCCATCGCGAAGATCAATGCAGGAGAGGCTCCATGACGGCGCGGTTTTCTCTCGAGGAGGCTGCGCTCGCGGCTTCGGCGCGCGTCGAGCGCGAAGGCGCGCACGGAGCGCAGACCCGCTTCGACGGCGTGTTCACCGACACGCGCAAGCCCGCGGCCGGCGCGCTCTTCGTCGCGCTCAGCGGCGAGAATCACGACGGCGCCGCCTTCGCCGAAGCGGCCGCGCGAGCGGGAGCAGCGGGCGTGCTGGTCCCCCGCGCGCAAGCCGCGCGCATCTCGGGAATATTCGCCCAGGCAAATATTCATGCCGCGGTGCTCTCTTCCGCCGACACCGGCCGTGCGTTGCTCGGCCTCGGGCACGCCTGGCGCGGCTCGATGCCGACGCTGCGCCTGGTCGCCATCACCGGCTCGGCGGGCAAGACCTCGACCAAGGAGCTGACCGCGTCGGTGCTCGGCGCCGAAGGCGCGACGCTCAAGACCGAGGGGAACCTCAACAACGAGATCGGCGTCCCGCTGACCCTGCTGCAGTTGACCCGCGAGCACCGCTTCGCCGCCATCGAGTGCGGGATGAACCACCTCGGCGAGATCGCGCGGCTCTGCGCCGCGAGCGATCCCGACGTCGCGCTGGTCACCAACGTCGCGCCGGTGCACCTCGAAGGCTGCGGCTCGATCGACGGCGTCGCGCACGCCAAGGGCGAGCTGTTCCACGGCCTGCGCCAGAGCGGCATCGCGGTCGCCAACGCCGACGACGCGCGCGTGCTCGCGCAGGCGAAGCTCTCCGGCCGCAAGCTCCTGACGTTCGGCGCCGACGCGAGCGCCGACGTGCGGCTCCTCTCCGCGCGCCACGGCGCCGCCGGCCTCGAGGTGATGCTCTCGCTGCGCGGCAAGAACGAGCTGGCCGCGCTCTCGCTCATCGGCCTGCACAACGGCATCAACGCGGCGGCGGCTGCTGCCGCGGGCGTCGCGCTCGGCATCTCCAACGAAGCGATCCTGCGCGGCCTCTCGCTCGCGCGCACGCCGGGTCGGCGCATGCGCCCGACCAGGCTGGCGAGCGGCGCGCTGCTCATCGACGACTGCTACAACGCGAACCCCGCGAGCATGAAGGCCGCGTTCGAGACGGTGGCGACGCTGCGCCGCGAAGACGGCCGCGCGGTGCTGGTGCTCGGCGACATGCTCGAGCTGGGCCCGACCGAGCTGGAGCTGCACCGCGAAGTCGGGCAGGCGGCCGCGGCCATCGCGCCAGCGCGGCTCGTCTGCTTCGGCGTGCGCGCCCGCTCCTACGCCGACGGCGCGCGCGCCGCGGGCTTGCCCGACGCGTCGATCGTCCTCGCCGAGAGCCCCGAGGTCGCTCTGCGCGCGGCCGGGCGCGATCTCGGCGCGCGCGACCTGGTGCTGGTGAAGGGCTCGCGCGGCATGCAGATGGAGCGCATCAGCGACCCGCTCGCGGGCATCGTGAACTCGGGAGCGCACTAGATGCTCTATCTGCTGCTGTTCCCGTTCTCCGATCGGATCGCGCTCTTCAACGTGCTCCGCTACCCGTCGTTCCGCATGCTGATGGCGGGGCTGACGTCGTTGCTCATCGGAATCCTCCTCGGGCCCAGCTACATCGAAGCGCTGCGCATCAAGCAGCACGGCGTCTCCGCGGTCCGCGAGGACACGCCCGAGTCGCACCAGAAGAAGAAGGGCACGCCCTCGATGGGCGGCGGCCTCATCCTCTGGGCGCTCCTGCTCGGCGTGCTGCTCTTTGCCGATCTGACCTCGCGGCTGGTCTGGGCCGCGCTCATCATCACCATGGGCTTCGGCGCGATCGGCTTCACCGACGACTGGCTCAAGTTCAGCAAGCGCAACTCGAAGGGCCTCGCCGGCAAGAAGAAGCTCCTTTGGCAAGCGGTGATCTTCCTCGCGGTGATGCTGCTCTTCTTCACCGACTGGAAATCGCACGGCTGGATGCACCCGCAGCTGACGCTCGACACGCGGCTGACCATCCCCTTCATCAAGGTGAAGTCGTTCCACTGGCAGATGGGCTGGCTCTACCTGCCGTTCGCGTTCTTCGTCATCGTCGGCACCAGCAACGCGGTGAACATGACCGACGGGCTCGACGGCCTCGCCAGCGGTCCCACCATCGTCAGCGCGTTCACCTTCATGCTGCTCGCCTACGCCAGCGGTCTCGTCTTGCGCGGGTTCAACGTCGCCGACTACCTGCTCATCCCGCACATCGAGGGGGCGAGCGAGCTGGCGGTCTTCTGCGCCGCGCTCGGCGGCAGCGTCATCGCGTTCCTCTGGTTCAATACTTATCCAGCGCAAGTGTTCATGGGTGACGTCGGCTCGCTCGCCATCGGCGGCGCGCTCGGCACGATGGCGATCCTCACCAAGAACGAGGTCGACAGCGTCATCATCCACGGCGTCTTCTTCGCCGAGATCATGAGCGTCATCATCCAGGTCTTCTGGTTCAAGCGGACCGGCAAGCGCGTCTTCCTGATGGCGCCGCTGCACCACCACTTCGAGAAGAAGGGCCTGCCCGAGCCGAAGATCATCGTCCGCTTCTGGATCGTCTCCGCGATGCTGGCGTTCGTCGCGCTTGCGTCGATCAAGCTGAGATAGCGATGGCGACTCTCTCTCTCCAGGGACGCCGCGCGGTCGTCGTCGGGTTGGGCAAGAGCGGCATCGCCGCGGCCCGGCTGCTTGCGCGCGAGGGCGCGCAGGTGGCGCTCTGCGACGGCAAGAGCGAGGCGCAGCTGGGCGCGCCGCTCGCTGCGCTGCACGACGTCGCGCAGGAGCGTTTCTTGGGCGGCATCCGCGCCGAGGCGTTCGCGGGGCGCGATCTCATCGTCGTCAGCCCCGGGGTGCCTCCGGCGCTGCCCGCGCTGAAGGACGCGTCGGAGAAGATCGAGACCATCGGCGAAGTCGAGCTCGCCTCGCGCTACATCGAGGAGCCGATCGCGGGCATCACCGGCACCAACGGCAAGAGCACCACCACCGCGCTCACCGCGCACCTGCTCGCCAGCGCAGGCCGGCGCGTGTTCGCCGGCGGCAACCTCGGCACGCCGCTCTCCCAGCGTGCGCTCGACGGCGGCGCGCTCGACGTGAGCGTGTGCGAGCTCTCCAGCTACCAGCTTGAGTCGATCGTGCGGATGCGCTGCGCGGCCGCGGCGGTGCTCAACGTCACGCCCGATCACCTCGAGCGCTACCCGACGCTCGACGCGTACGCGGCGGCGAAGCAGCGCATCTTCGAGAACCAGCGCGCGGGAGATGTGGCCGCGCTCAACCTGGCCGACGCGCGCGTGCGCGCGATGCGGACGCCCACCGCCACCCGCCGCGAGGGGTTTGATCCGCGCTTCCCGGCCCCGGACGCAGCACCCGCGCAGGCCGCGGGCAGCCGCGTGCCCCTGGTCGCCGCGATGCTCGGGCCGCGCACGCTCGGCGTCGAACGCCAGACCTACGAGCTGCGTGCGAAGACGCTGCGCGGCGCGCACAACGCGGAGAACGCGCTCGCCGCCATCCTGCTCGCGCGCCACTTTGGCGCCGACCCCGCCGCGATCCAGCGCGGGCTCGATGCGTACCCGGGACTGCCGCACCGCCTCGAATCGATCGCCGCGCCGCAGGGCCCGAGCGGCGTCGAGTGGATCAACGACTCCAAGGCCACCAACGTCGACTCGGTGGAGAAGTCTCTCGCGGCGTTCGAGGCGGACGGAGCGAAGGTGATCTTGATCCTCGGCGGCCGAGGAAAGGGCGCGCCCTACGCGCCGCTGCGCCCGCTCTTTGCGAACCGGGTGAAGGCGCTGCTCACCGTGGGCGAGGACGCGCCGCGCATCGCCGCGGAGCTGGGCGATCTGGCGCCGCTGCACGCGTGCGGTGATCTGCGCGCGGCCATCGCGAAGGCCCGCTCGCTTGCGCGCGCTGGCGACACCGTCCTGCTCTCGCCCGCCTGCGCGAGCTACGACCAGTTCAAGAGCTTCGAAGACCGGGGCGCGCAGTTCAAGCAGATGGTCCGAGGTGAAGCATGAATGCCCGCGCCGCCGGCATGCGCGCCACCGCGCGCGCCCGCTCCCCTCGCGAGTCCACGCGCAGCGCCACCGCGCTCCGCTTCGATCCGCTGCTGCTCGCCGCGGTCCTGCTGCTCACCACCTTCGGCGTGGTGATGGTCTACAGCGCGTCGGCGGTCTTCGCCGCGGAGAAGCTCCACGACACATTCTGGTTCTTCAAGCGCCAGGCGCTCGGCGCCATCGGCGGGCTGGGCGCGATGTTCTTCGCGCTCAAGCTGGGCCACAAGCGGCTCGAGTCGCTGGCGATGCCGCTGCTCTGCCTCGCGATCGTGCTGCTCATCCTGGTGCAGGTGCCCGGCCTCGGACACGCCGCGGGCGGCGCGCGGCGCTGGCTCTCGGTGGGCGGCTTCACCTTCCAGCCCTCGGAGATCGCCAAGCTCGCGTTCGTGGTCTGGCTCGCGCGCTCGCTGGCGAAGAAGGGCGAGCGGGTGCAGAGCTTCTCGGTCGGGCTGGCGCCGCACCTGCTCATGCTCGCGCTCTTCGCCGCGCTGCTCCTGGTCGAGCCGGACTTCGGCACCACGGTGGTGCTCGCGCTGATGACGTTCGCGCTCCTCTTTGTCGCCGGCGCGCAGCTCAGCTGGCTCTTCGGGATCGGGCTCGCAGCCTTGCCGGTGGCGGGTTTCCTCATCTGGCGCTCGCCGTACCGCCTGCAGCGCGTGCTCACCTTCCTCGATCCGTGGAAGGACGCCAGCGGCCACGGCTACCAGACCATCCAGTCTCTTCTCGCGTTCGGCGCGGGCGGCGCGTTCGGCGTCGGCCTCGGCGAGAGCCACCAGAAGCTCTTCTTCCTGCCCGCCGCGCACACCGACTTCATCATCTCCGTCGTCGGCGAGGAGCTCGGCTTCTGCGGCGTCGCCGTCGTGCTCGGCCTCTTCGCGCTGCTCGTCTGGCGCGGCATGCGCGCCGCCCAGGCGGCCAACGACGCGTTCGGCTGCTACCTCGCGCTCGGCCTCACGCTGCTCATCTCGTTCGAGGCGCTGGTCAACGTCGGCATGGCGCTCGCGCTCCTGCCCACCAAGGGAATGGCGCTGCCGTTCTTCTCGTACGGCATGACGTCGATGGTGGTGACGCTCTTCCTCTGCGGCGTCTTGCTCTCGATCAGCGGCGGACCGGGCGGCTTCTTGAAGCGCGCGGAAGGGGGCCGGCGATGAGGCTCTTGGTGGCGGGCGGCGGCACGGGCGGTCATCTCTTTCCCGGGCTCGCGCTCGCGGAAGAGGTGAAGACGCGCCACCCGCGCAACGACGTGCTCTTCGTCGGCACCGCGCGCGGGCTCGAGTCGCGCGTGGTCCCCAAGAGCGGATTTCCGCTCGAGCTGATCGACATCGGTCCGCTCAAAGGGCAGGGCGCGCTCGGCTTCCTCCGCGGGCTCTTGCGCCTCCCGCGCGCGCTCTGGCAGAGCGCGAAGATCCTCCGCAAGTTCGATCCCGACATGGTGATCGGCGTGGGCGGCTACGCGAGCGGCCCGATGGTGCTGGCGGCGTTCCTCCTCCGCGTGCCGCGCGCGATCCAGGAGCAGAACGCGCTGCCGGGCCTCACCAACAAGACGCTCGGCCGCATCGCGCAGGCGGTGTTCATCTCGTTCGACGAGGCGCGCGCGTTCTTCAATCCGAAGAAGGTGCACCTGCTCGGCAACCCGATCCGCCGCGCGTTCCTCGACAACTACCTGCACGAGAAGCGGCCCGACGAGCGGCTGTCGATCTTCGTCACCGGCGGCTCGCAGGGCGCGCACGGCCTCAACCTGAGAGTCGCAGACGCGATCGAGAAGCTGGCGCCCGCGCTCGGCCATCGTCTGCGCGTGGTGCACCAGACCGGCGTGAAGGATCAGGAGGAGGTGGCGCGGCGCTATGCCGCGCTGGTCGCCACCGGCGCCGAGCTGTTCGCCACCGCCTTCATCGACGAGATGGCGAAGGCCTACGCCGAGGCCGACCTGCTCATCTGCCGCGCGGGCGCGACCACCATCGCCGAGCTCACCGTCTGCAAGAAGCCGGCGATCCTCGTTCCGTTTCCCTTCGCCGCCGACGATCACCAGACCGTCAACGCCAAGAGCCTGGTGGCCGCGGGCGCGGCGCTCTGCATCCAGGAGAAGGAGCTCACCGGCGAGTCGCTGGCGGCGGAGATCCGCGCGCTCGAGGGCGATCGCGAGCGGCTCAAGAAGATGGCGCGGCAGAGCGGGCTGCTCGGCCGGCCCGAAGCGGCGCGCGAGATCGCCGACGTCTGCGTCGAGCTATGCGCCGCGCGCATCCTCGCCGAGGGACGCAACCTCCCGATGAAGAAGCCGTGACCTGTGCTTCTTCCTCGACAAGCGCCACTGGATGTGATCTTCCGAATCCCGTCTTCTCGATCCACGCCACTGAAAGCGCGCCATTCAAACTTCGCTATTGATTATCCGAGATCGAATCTAGTACATTCCCGCGAATCCGCTGGTCCGCAGAGTGAGGCGCGCTTGTTTCGAAACCGCCAGGTGAAGGTCCACTTCGTGGGCATCGGTGGGATCGGCATGAGCGGCATCGCCGAGCTCCTGCTGAACCTGGGCTACCGCGTCAGCGGCAGCGACCTGCGCGAGAGCGAGATCACCCAGCGGCTCGGCTCGCTCGGCGGAACCATCCATGTCGGCCACAGCGCGCAGAACGTCGCCGCGGACGTCGACGTGGTGGTCACCTCCAGCGCGGTCAAGCAGACGCAGAACCCCGAGTCGCTCGAGGCGCGCACGCGCGGCATCCCGGTGATCCCGCGCGCGGAGATGCTCGCGGAGCTGATGCGCCTGAAGGAGGGCGTCGCCATCGCCGGCTCGCACGGCAAGACGACCACCACCTCGCTCATCGCCACCGTGCTCGCGCACGCCGGGCTCGATCCGACGGCGGTGGTGGGCGGCAAGCTCAACGCGCTCGGCAGCAACGCCAAGCTCGGCCGCGGCGAATTGATGGTGGTCGAGGCCGACGAGTCGGACGGCTCGTTCCTGCGCCTCTCGCCGACCATCGCGGTGATCACCAACATCGACGCCGAGCACCTCGATCACTACGGCAGCGTCGAGGCGCTTCAGAGCTCGTTCGTCGAGTTCGCCGACCGCGTGCCGTTCTACGGCCTCGCGGTGATGTGCCTCGATCACCCGGTGGTGCAGCAGCTCATCCCGCGCGTCGGCAAGCGCGTCGTCACGTACGGCCTCTCTCC
>Ga0302196_10000161_pt1 | contig 66833 bp, 55 predicted proteins | sample II_Bog_N1_3_FD_198794 | JGI IMG/M metagenome (GOLD analysis project Ga0302196, IMG submission 198794) | Peat permafrost microbial communities from Stordalen Mire near Abisko, Sweden - II_Bog_N1_3 | ecosystem: Environmental > Terrestrial > Soil > Wetlands > Peat | place: Sweden: Abisko... | reverse complement strand
TCGACCACGTGGTCCCCCTGGAGGCCGGAGGGGCCACCCGACTGGACAACCTGGCCCTCCTGTGCCGGTTCCACCACCGGATGAAGACCTACGACGGCTGGGTCCTCGAGCGCACCGGGCCCAGCGACACCCACCCGGGGTGGACCTTCACCCCCCAGCCGCCCTTCGGCCAGGAGCCCGGACTGGGGATGGACCGACCACCGGACCCGGTGCCCCGGACCTGAGGGTCAACCGGCACGAGGGTGGGCGGGCGCGGGCGCCCGGGCCCCGATCAGGCCCGGCTGCCGGATCCGCCCGACTCGGCTGCCCGGTCCCGGATGAACTCGATCGTCGCCGAAGTCCCCGCACCGAGTTCGGTCCACGGGTTCCAGCCGAGCTGGATCCGGGCCCGGGTAGGATCGAGGCAGTTCCGGGCCAGTTCGCCCGCCCGCAACGGCTGGTAGTCCGGCTCGACCACCACCCCGGCCTGAGCCGCCATCTCCTGGAACAGCGTGTTGACCGAGGTCTCCTGTCCCGTGCCGATGTTGCAGACCAGGCCGCCACCCTTGCTGGCCGCCCGTACGAATGCGTCCACCACGTCGTCGACGTACACGAAGTCCCGTGTCTGCTCGCCGTCCCCGAAGATGGTCACGGGCAGACCTCCGAGGAGCCGTTCGGCGAAGATTGCCACCACCCCGGCCTCCCCGTGCGGGTCCTGTCGGGGCCCGTAGACGTTGGCCAGGGCCAATGCGGCGAACTCGAGCGAGTGGAGCTCGCGGTAGGCCACCAGGTAGTCGAGCGCCGCCTTCTTCGACACCCCGTAGGGGGAGAGCGGCCGCTGGGGCAGGGACTCCTTCAGGGGTAGCTCCGACGGATCGGGTTCGCCGTACAGGGTCCCGCCACTGGCGGCAAACACCACCCGCTGCGAGCCTGCGGCCCGTGCCCCCTCGAGGATCCGGAGGGTGCCCAGCAGATTGACGTCGGCGTCGAACACCGGATCGGCCACCGACCGGCGCACGTCGGCCTGTGCGGCGAGGTGGAAGATCACCTCGGGGCCTCGTCGACCGATGAGCTCCACGACCTCGGGGGATCGGATGTCGAGACGGTGGAAGGACAGTTCGTTGTCCGCCGAGGCCCGGGCACCGGCCAGGTTGGCGAGCGAGCCGGTCGACAGGTCGTCGATCACGTCGACGGAGTGGCCTTCGGCCAGCAGGCGGTCGACCAGGGTCGACCCGATGAATCCGGCCCCTCCGGTGACGAGTGCCCGCACGGTCAACCCACCGTCGGGAACCGCTCGCCGTCCAGGGTCGTGCCGGAGGGCAGGACCGCACCAGCACCGATCACCGACGTCCCCCCGACCACGCAGCGTTGGCCGACGATGGCTCCCGGCCCCACGATCGAGTGGTCGACACCGGCCCGCGCCGCCACCCGGGCACCCGGCAGGAGCACGGCGTCGGTCACCGTTGCCCCGTCCTCGACGACAGCCCCCGCTCCGACGATCGAGTCGGTCACCGTGGCGTTCGCGGAGACGGAGGCGTCACGACCCAGCAACGACCGGCTGACCGACCCGGGCACCGCGTCCACCGCGCCGATGGTCCACACCCCGGCACCCAGCTCGGGGTCCTCGACCGCATCCGGGTGCGGTGGACCACCCCTTCGTCCGCTCAACAGGTCCCGGTGGGCGCGCAGGTAGGCGTCGGGGGTGCCGGTGTCCAGCCAGTAGGCGTCGGAGCCCCGGGCGTAGAGCGTGCCGTCGGCCACCATGGCCGGAAACGTCTCCCGCTCGATCGACACCCGCACCTCGGGCGCGATGCGTCCGAGGACCGACGGCTCGAACACGTAGATGCCGGCGTTGATGAGATTGGTGGGGGCCTCGTCTCGAGGGGGCTTCTCGATGAAGGCCGTGACCTTCCCGTCGGCGTCGGTGGGCACGACCCCGAAGTTGCTGGGATCCTCGACCGGGGTGAGGCCGATGGTGCCCTCCGCTCCGTGCTGCCGGTGGAATTCCACCAGGCCGCTGATGTCGAAGTCGGTCAGTACGTCCCCGTTCAGGACCACGAACGTGTCGCCGATCCCCGCGTAGGCGGCGGCGAACCCGATGGCACCCGCCGTGTCCAGCGGGGTGGGCTCGACGGCGTAGGTGGACCGGACGCCGGCGATCACCCCGTCGGGAAACGCATCCGAGAACGCGTCGGGCCGGTAGCCGAGCGAGAGGACGGCCTCGTCGATCCCGTGGGCGGCCAGGTGCCCGAGCACCCGCTCGACCATCGCCTGCTCCACGATCGGGAGCATCTGCTTGGGGGCGGTGAGGGTCAAGGGTCGGAGTCGTGTCCCTTCGCCGCCCACCAGGACGACGGCCCTCACCCCGAAGTTCCGCTGGGCTTCGTCGTCGCGGTGGCGTTCGCTCCCGTGGTCGAGGTCGCCGACGCCGGGGCGGTGGTCGACGTCGGCGTCGGGTTGGTCGCCGGGGTGACCGTCGGGGCCGTGGTGGGGGTGGTCGGGCCGGCCTCGTCGGCGGTGATCAGGTTGGTGATGACCGAAGCCGGCGGCTTCGGCACCGTCACGTCCGCCGGGACGAAGGCCATGGTGATGAGCTGACCGTTCTCGAAGAGCAGCTTCTGGGGATCACCCGGGGTCTCCGATCCGGTCTTCGAGGTGAAGTTGGGCCAGCTGTAGACGATCACGACCCCGGGCTTTCCGGAGTCAGGCGTCCCCTTGGGGCAGACGTCGCCATTGGTGTAGGGCGACTTGCCCGGGTACTGGAGCAGTGAGTCGGTCAACTCGAGGCCCTTGTAGTGGGAGACGAACTTGCCCAGGGTGGCGTTGGCGCCCGATTCGGAGCTGTTCTTGGGTGCAATGGTCAGGACGCCGTTGCCGTTGGCGGTCAGCCCGGTGGCCGACTTGTTGGTGCTGGCCGGGAGATTCGGCTCGATCGTCCCGCAGACGTCGATGCCGAGGGCGGCGTACCAGGTCTGGGAGGTGGTCGGCGGGCCCGACGACGAGGTAGTGCGGTGGGTGAGCTGGTAGCGGCTGAGGCCCACCAGGAACAGTCCGACCACGATGATCACGGCCAAGCTGGCGTACCAGTTCACCGGCATCTGCCCGCGATAGGTCCGGCCGCCACCGGTGGTGGCGGCGCGCTGCACCCACTTGCCCGTCTGATTGCTCGCCATGATCGACCGACACCCTACAACGTCCGGTCCCTGCCCCTGTCAGCAGGGGGTGCGGCCCCGGGCGCAACGTCCCGACCCGACCGGTACCCGACACCTCCCATCGACACCCACTCGGGGGCGCCCCCGTACCGGTCAGCCCCGGACGACCCGTGACAGACTGGCCAGACCCGTGCGCACCATCAGACCGGCGGCGACGATGGGTAGGAGCAGGCGCCGCCAGCCCGCCGACGAGCGTGAGGCGAAGCGCAGCAGGGACCGGTGGTGCTCGAGGATCATCCGGTAGGGATGGCGATCGGTGGACCGGCCCTGCAGGTGGGTGACCTCGGCCGTCGGGACGTAGAGCACCCGCCAGCCCTCGCGGCCGAGGCGCCAGCAGAGATCCACGTCCTCGGCGTACATGAAGTACGACTCGTCGAAGCCACCCACCCCCTCGAACGCGTCCCGGCGGACGAGGAAGCAGGCGCCCGAGACCCAGTCCACCGGGCGCACCTGCTCGGTGGCGCCGTCGAGCTCACTCTGCTGGTAGCTCCGGGTGAACCGGTTGTCCGGGGCGAAGAGGCCCAACAGGGCGTGGCCGGCCGAGTCGACCAGGGACGGGAATCGACGGGCCGACGGGTACCGCTCCCCGGAGGGCGTGCGCACCAGCGGTCCGGCCAGGGCGGCGCCCGGCTCGGCGTCGAGGGCGGTGGCCAGGGCGGTGACGGCCGCCGCCGGGACCTCGAGATCCGGGTTGCACACCAGCACGAACGGTGCGGAGGTGGCGGCCACGCCCCGGTTCGCCGCCGCGCCGTATCCGAGGTTGCCCCCCGGCACGATGACCTCGAGACCGGGCACGGCGGCCCGGGCGGCGGTGGTCGAACCGTCGGAGGACCCGTTGTCGACGACGACCAGCTGGCCGAGTCCGGCACGCTCCAGATCGGCGGCACAGGTCGCCAGGTCGGGCCCCGACTCGTAGTTGACCACCACGGCGGCGATCCGGTCCGCCGCCGGCGGACCGGCCCCGGCCGGCGCTTCGCTGCCTCCCGCGGCGCCGGTCCGCTCCCCGGTCCCGACCTCCGTACCCCCACCCCCCGCGCCGTCGGCGCCGGCGGTCACGGCTCGATCCGCGTGAACCGGTACTTGATCAGGGCGCGCAGGGCACCCATGCCGTCGCGCCAGGTGATCTTCTTGCCTTCGCTCGCCTCACGTCCGGCGTACGAGATGGGTACCTCGTAGATGCGGAACCCACGACGGAGCACCTTGGCGGTGATCTCCGGCTCGAAGTCGAACTTGTCCGACTCGACCGTGATCCCTTCCAGGACCCGACGGTCGAACAGCTTGTAGCACGTCTCCATGTCGGACATGGTCGACGAGTAGAGCAGGTTGGTCACCAGGGAGAGGAACCGGTTGCCGATCCAGTGCAGCGGCATCATGTTCTTGCGCTCGCCGGTGAACCGGCTGCCGTAGACCACACGGGCCTTGCCCCGCAGGATCGGCTCCAGGAGGCGGGGCCAGTCCGCCGGGTCGTACTCGAGGTCGGCGTCCTGGATCAGGAGGAGGTCGCCGCGGGCACTGGCCATCCCGGTCCGGATGGCGGCGCCCTTGCCCTGGTTGACCGGGTGGGTGAGGACCCGCACGGTCGAATCGCCGAGTGCGGTGAGGACCTTGTCGGTCCCGTCGGAGGACCCGTCGTCCACCACGATCACCTCGACGTCGACCGGTACCTCCACGGCCCGGATCCGCCGGATCACCTCGGCGACGGTGACCCGCTCGTTGAAGACGGGGACGATCACCGACAGCAAGCGGTACTCGTGGGGGCCGTCCTCCCGCCCTCCGTCCCGCCACTCCCCCGCACCGGATCCAGCCATGTCGTCCCCCTCGGGCTCAGGCATCCGCCCGTCCTCCTCGCTTGTCCCCGGAACATCGGGTCCGACCATTCTTCACCATCGACCGGGCCCCGTCAGGCGATCGTCGCCCGAAGCGCCCGCCAGGCAGCCGAAACCCGCCGCTCACGGTGCGGGCGACGGTGCAGGCGACGGTGCGGTGAGACCTGTGGTCCCGGTGAGCCCGGCGTCCTCGGCCAAGTAGGCGGCCGTGCGCGCCAGTCCGTCCTCCAGGCCGGTGGTCGGCTCCCATCCCAGCTCGACCCGGGCAACGGTGATGTCGGGCCGGCGCCGGGTCGGGTCGTCGGTCGGCAGCGGGCGGTGCTCGATGGCCGAGGACGAGCCGAGGAGCTCGATCACCGTCCGGGCCAGCTGGAGCACGGTGTACTCGTCCGGGTTCCCGATGTTGACCGGGCCGGTGAGTTCGGAGTCGAACAGGGCCAACAGGCCACGGACCTCGTCCTCGACGTAGCAGAGGCTCCGGGTCTGGCTGCCGTCCCCGTAGACGGTCAGGGGCTCGCCCCGCATGGCCTGGAGCAGAAAGTTGGACACGACCCGTCCGTCGTCGGGCCGGAGGCGGGGTCCGTAGGTGTTGAAGATGCGGACGATGGCCACGTCGGTGCCACGGGACCGGTGGTGGGCCATGGTGAGCGCCTCCGAGAACCGCTTCGCCTCGTCGTAGACGCTGCGCGGTCCGACGGGGTTCACGTTCCCCCAGTAGGACTCCGACTGCGGGTGCACGTCGGGGTCGCCGTAGACCTCACTGGTCGAGGCCATCAGGAAGCGGGCCCCGTGGGCCGAAGCCAGCTCGAGGCCGTGTCTCGTCCCCTCGGACCCGACCGCCAACGTCTCCAGGGGCAGCGCCAGGTAGTCGGGAGGAGAGGCCGGGCTGGCGAGGTTGAAGACGCCGGTCACCTCCCCGGTCACCGGGATCCCGAGGGAGATGTCCGCCTCGACCAGTTCGAAGCTGGGGTGGCCGTCGAGGTGGGCGACGTTGGCCCGCCGCCCGGTGGAGTAGTCGTCGACGCAGACGACCCGGTCGCCCCGGTTCAGCAGCTGGTCACAGAGGTGCGAGCCGAGGAAGCCGGATCCACCCAGAACGACGACACGACCGCTCACCGGCGGCCGATGCCCACGTAGGTGAAGCCCAGCCGTCGGACCTGGGCCGGATCGAGCAGGTTGCGGGCGTCGACGAGCACCGGGGCGGCCAGGGCCTCACGCACCTTGACGAAGTCCAGCCACCGGAACTCGTCCCACTCGGTGAGCACCACGACGGCGTGGGCTCCTTGGCACGCCGTGTAGGCGTCCGGGTAGGCCAGTAGGGACCCACCGGTCGGCGACCCGCCACCGACGCCCCCGCCGCCACTGCCGCCGACGCCCCCGTCGGCTCCGGGTGATCCACCGAGGCTGGGCACGGGGGCCGAGCCGACCCCCTCGGGGACCTCCACGGTCGGGTCGAAGGCGCGGACCTCGGCGCCTCCGCCCGCCAGGCGCAGCGCCACCTCGACCGCCGGCGAATTGCGGAGGTCGTCCGTCCCGGCCTTGAACGTGAGGCCCCACACGGCGATGACCGCTCCGGAGAACTCGTCGGGGGCGCCGGGCCCTCCCGCCCCGGCTGCGCCCACCGACGGCGCCACGGCGGCCCGGACCTTGGCCACCACCCGCTCGAACTGCTCGTCGTTGGTGGCGATCGCCCCCTTCAGGAACGAGAAGTCGTAGCCGGCCTGCTCGGCGATGTGCACCAGGGCCCGGGTGTCTTTGGGGAGGCAGCTTCCCCCCCAGCCCGGCCCCGGCTTCAGGTACTCGAACCCGATGCGCTTGTCGTAGCCCAGGCCCAGGATCACGTCACGCACGTCGGCCCCGACCGCTTCGCACAGGCCGGCGACGGCGTTGACGAAGCTCAGCTTGGTGGCCAGGAAGGCGTTGGAGGCGTACTTGATCGTCTCGGCGGTGGCCGCGTCGGTGATCAGCAGCGGGGCCCGCGTCCCGGCGAACAGCTCGCCGACACGGGCGGCGGCGGCCTGGTCGTCGGCCCCGACCACGATGCGCTCGGGGTGGAGGCTGTCCGGGACCGCCGTGCCCTCCCGCAGGAATTCGGGGTTGGACACCACCTGGACGTCGGTGCGGCCGAGGACGCGCTCGACCACCAGGGTCGAGCCCACCGGAACCGTCGACTTGTTCACGATGACCGTGCCCGGGGCGAGGTGGGGTCCGATCTCCGCGGCCACCGCCTCGACGTACGAGAGGTCGGCCGACCCGTCGTCGCCCTGGGGTGTGGGCACGCACAGGAACACGAACTCGGCTCCCTGGACGGCGGCGGTGGCTCCCAGGACGAAATCGAGGTTCCCGGCCGCCTGACCCTCTCGGACCAGCTCCTCCAGATGCTCCTCGACGATGGGGACCTCGCCACGGCGCAGCATGTCCACCTTGCGCGGGTCGGCGTCACCGCAGGTCACCTGGTGGCCGAGGTGGGCCAGGGTGGCCGCGGTCGGCAGGCCGACGTAGCCAACGCCGATGACTGCCACCCGGTGGACGGGGCCCACCGGGGGCCGACCGAAGGCCGACTCCTCGGCCGTCTCGGCATGCCTGCGCCCCTCTGCGGCGGTGTCGGTCGTCGAGCTCACTGTCATGGCAGGTCACGTCCCATCATCTGTTCGGGCCACTCGGCTCCGGTCCGGTCGCGCCCGGTGGTCGGTTCCGTCCGGGAGCGTCGGCGCCCGGGGAGCACTCCCCGCTGGCGTTCGGCCCACCGGCCACCATTCTCCCCCGTGGCCACCCCATTTGTCACTCTCCGGCGTCAGCCACCCGAAGGCGTGGGTCATCCGCCCCCGACGGACAACCGGATTCCTGCACGCCCGGATACCCGGACTGCCGCACGCCCGTACGTCCGGACCCGCCGGCTGGTCCATGATCCGCCGCTCCACACTCCACCCCGTGGGGCCCCGGTCAGTCGGGCGGCGGCAGCACCGCCACCAGGCGGGCCAGGGCGTCCTCCCACGCGGGCAGCGGCGGCAGGCCCGACAGCCGGAGCGCGGCGTTGTCCAGCCGCGAGTTGAACGGCCGGGGGGCCGGGTAGCGGTCCGGGTCCAGGTCGGCCGAGGTGATGGGCTCGACCCGGTCGGGATCGTGGCCGGCGGCGGCCAGGGTGGCCCGTACGAAGCCGAACCACGTCGTCTCCCCCTGGTTGGTCACGTGGAAGTTGCCCGGGCGGCGGTCGACGCCGAGCCGGACCACGGCCCGGGCCAGGTCGGCGGTGAACGTGGGGCAGCCGTGCTGGTCGTCCACGAACCGGAGCACGGCGTCCGGCGAGGCGGACGCCAGGCGCAAGGCGGTCTTGACCATGTTGCCGCCGTGGGCGCCGCTCACCCAGGCGGTGCGCACGACGGTCCCCCGCTCCCCCGAGATGGTGCGGACCTCCTGTTCGCCCCCGAGCTTGCTGCGCCCGTAGACGGATCGGGGGCCCGGAGTGTCCCACTCGACGTACGGGCGGTCCCCGTCGCCGTCGAAGACGTAGTCGGTGGACACGTAGACCAGGTGGGCTCCGACGGCGGCCGCCGCCTCGGCAACGTGCCGGGTGCCCAGGGCGTTCACGGCGAAGGCCGTGCCCGGGTCCGCCTCACAGGCGTCGACCGCCGTGAAGGCCCCACCGTGGAGGACGAGGTCGGGTCGGAAGCCGTCCACGGCGTCGCGCACCGCCTCCCGGTCGACGAGATCGAGGGTGTCGATGTCCGTGGACAGGACCTCGAAGGTTCCCGGGGCCACCGCGGGCAACAGCGATCCGTCGAGACCGGCCCCGGACACCCCGCCGTCGGGGACGGCACCGGCCAGCACGTCCCGCACGTCCCGACCCAGTTGGCCGTTCCCCCCGGTGAGCAGGACCCGCACGGGCGGGCTCACCGTGCGGCGCTGCCGCTGCCGCTGCCGCCACCGCCACCGCTGCCGCTGGCGCCACCGCCACCCGATGCACTGCCGCCCTCCGGACCCGCCCAGGAGCCCTCCACCACCGGGGCCCGGTCACGCAGCGGCTCCCACCAGCTGCGGTTGTCGGCGTACCAGGCCACGGTGTCGGCCAGCCCCTTCTCGAAGGGCACGGTCGGCTCCCACCCGAGCTCGGTCCGGATCTTGGTCGAGTCCAGAAGGTACCGGCGGTCGTGACTGGGGCGGTCGGGGACGATCTCCTTCAGTGACTGGGGTCGGCCGGTGGCGGCCAGGACGGCGTCGGCGATCTCCTCGATCGACGCCTCCACCCCGCTCCCCACGTTGTAGGTCTCGCCCACCACACCGTGCTGCAGCACCAGTTCGATGGCCCGGCAGTGGTCGTCGACGTGGAGCCACTCCCGCCTGTTCTGGGTCGACCGGTAGAGCGGCAGCGGGGTGTCGTCGAGGGCCCGGGCGGTGAACAGCGGGATGACCTTCTCGGGGAACTGGTACGGCCCGTAGTTGTTGCAGCAGTTGGTGATGGTGGCGGGCAGACCGTACGTCTCCCCGTAGGCCCGCACGGCGTGGTCGCCCCCGGCCTTCGAGGCGTTGTACGGGGTCCGGGGGCGGTAGGGGGTCTGCTCGGTGAAGACCTCGTCGGAGTCGAGCGGCAGGTCGCCGTAGACCTCGCAGGTGGAGATGTGGTGGAACCGGGTGACCCCGTGGCGGCGGGCCGCCTCGGCCAGGGCCTGGGTGCCCATGACGTTCGTCTGGAAGAACCGGGTCGGGTCCAGGATGGCCAGGCTGTTGTGGGACTCGGCGGCGAAGTTGACGACGACGTCGATCTCGTGCCCCTCCAGGGTGGCGGTGACGGCGTCCAGGTCGCCGATGTCCGCCTGGACGAAGGAGATCCGGTCCTCGACGTCGGCCAGGTTGGGTCGGTTCCCCGCGTAGGTGAGCACGTCGAGGGCGACGACGGCGTCCTCGGGGTGGCGGTCGACCCAGAACCGGACGAAGTTGGATCCGATGAAGCCGGCTCCGCCGGTCACGAGCAGTCGCATAGCGGACCAGCGTAGCCGTGGGCCCGCCACCCACCCCCCGGCCCGGAGCGCCGGTGCGACCGATGATCGCATCCCCTCCGGGGGCCCGGGCCGTACCGCGGTGGGGCCGTGCCCGCGGCACCGGGGGCCGGGCACCGCGGCGTCCCGGTGGGGGCACACCGCATCCGGGGGCCGACGACCGTCCGCCCGGGCCGGCCGGCCTCAGTCGGTGCGCAGGTGGACCACGTCACCGGCCACGACCGTCCGGACGGTCCCCCCGACGTCCACGGTGAGATGACCCTGCAGGGTGATCCCCGTGGCCGTCCCCACGAACGAGCCGTCGGACAGCTCGACCCGGACGGTGGCCCCGAGCGTGTCGCACCGTCCACGGAGGTCCTCCGCCAGCCGGGCCCGGCCGTCCGGGGTCTCCAGGGCCTCGGCCCGGGGGCCGAGGGCGGCCAGCAGCGCGGCCAGGAGCACCTCCCGGTCGACCGGCGCCCCGGCGAGCTGACGCAGCGACGCCGCCGCACCCCGCAGCCCGGGCGGGAGGTCCCGGTCCGAGCCCGGCCAGTTGACGTTGATGCCGATCCCCACCACCACCGGGGCCACCGGTCCGTCGGGCGGGGCTCCGAGGTCGGCCTCGGCCAGGACACCGGCCACCTTCCGCCCGTCCGGGGCCAGCAGGTCGTTGGGCCACTTGATCCGGACCGGGGCACCGGCGGCGGGGCCGAGGGCCTCCACGGCGTCGACCGCGGCCAGAGCGACGGCCGTGGTGACCAGGTGGCGGTCGTCGGCGCCCAGCGAGGGGCGCAGGAGCACCGACACCAGGAGATTGGACCCCGCCGGGGCCTCCCACGTCCGGCCCCGTCGGCCACGCCCCGCGGTCTGGTGGTCGGCCACGGCGACGACCCCGGCGGGGGCCCCGGCCCGGGCCTCGTCGAGCAGGTAGCGGTTGGTCGAGTCGATGGTGTCGAAGCGGCGCACGTCCACGAACCGGGTCTCCGACATGGCAGATACCCTACGGCCCGTGCCAGGCTGTGGGACCGGTGCGGTCGATCCGCTCCGGAGTGCCCCACCGTGGGCGTGACAGAGTCGTGACAGAGTGGGTACGCCCCACCGCGGGATGAGGGTCCACCGGGCCCGCTCCGGCGGGATCGGGCGCCCCGAACGAGAATCCGAAAGGCGCAGCGTGCTCAAGAAGGTCCTCATCGCCAACCGGGGGGAGATCGCCGTCCGGGTCATCCGGACGTGCCGTGAGCTGGGCGTGGCCACGGTGGCCGTCTACTCCGAGCTCGACCGCGACGCCCTGCACGTCCGCCTGGCCGACGAGGCCTATGCGCTCGGGGGCCAGACCGCCGCCGAGTCGTACCTCAACACCGAGGCGATCCTGGACGTCATCGAGCGGAGCGGGGCCGACGCCGTCCACCCGGGGTACGGGTTCTTCTCCGAGAACACCGACTTCGCCCGGGCCATCACCCAGCGCGGCGTCACGTTCATCGGACCGCCGCCCGAGGCCATCGAGGTCATGGGGGACAAGATCAGCGCCCGGCACGCGGCCGAGGAGGCCGGCGTGTCCGGGGTCCCGGGACGGACCGACGTGCTCACGTCGCCCGACCAGGTCACCGCCTTCGGCGAGGAGTTCGGCTGGCCGGTGGCCATCAAGGCCGCCTACGGCGGCGGGGGCCGGGGCATGAAGGTCGTCGACGGGCCCGACCAGGCGGCCGAGTCGCTCGAGTCGGCCATGCGCGAGGCCCTGTCGTACTTCGGCCGCGACGAGTGCTACGTGGAGCGGTACCTGGCCTGGCCGCGCCACGTCGAGATGCAGATCATCTGCGACACCCACGGGAACGGCATCTGGTTGGGCGAGCGCGACTGCAGCGCCCAGCGCCGCCACCAGAAGCTCATCGAGGAGAGCCCGGCCCCCGACTTCCCCCACGAGGTCCGGGTGGCCATGGGCGAGGCGTCGATCAAGGTGGCCCAGGCCTGCGGCTACGTCAACGCCGGCACCGTCGAGTTCCTCTACCAGGACGGTGAGTTCTTCTTCCTGGAGATGAACACCCGGCTGCAGGTCGAGCACCCGGTCACCGAGCTGGTCACCGGCCTCGACCTCGTCGAGTGGCAGCTGCGGGTGGCCTCCGGCGAGCGCCTCGGCTTCACCCAGGACGACGTCCAGCGCAACGGTCACGCCATCGAGGTCCGGATCAACGCCGAGGACCCGGCCGAGGGCGCCTTCCTCCCCTCGCCCGGGACCATCAGCCGCCTGGTGCCCCCCGGGGGGCCCGGCGTGCGCCTCGACGCCGGGTACGAGTCGGGCGACACGATCAGCCAGTACTACGACAACCTGGTGGCCAAGCTGATCGTCTGGGGCCACGACCGGGAGGCGGCCCGTCGCCGCATGTTGCGGGCCATCGACGAGACGGTGGTCGAGGGCGTGGCCACCACCCTGCCGGCGGATGTCGCCATCCTCAGCCACCCGGACTTCATCGCCGCCGAGCACTCGACCAATTGGGTGGAGCAGACCCTGGACCTCACCGGCATCCGGTCGGACGCCACCGCCGTCGCCCCGTCCGCGCCGGCCCCGGCCGACGGTGGGGAGCCCGAACCCCGGGTGCTGCGCGACGTGACCGCCGAGGTCGACGGCCGCCGGTACCAGGTCAAGCTCTGGGTCCCCGACCTGGGTGACGCCGTGGCCGTGAGCGCTGGAGCAGGTGCCGGACGCGGGTCGGCGCCCAAGCGGCCCAAGGCCGCCGCCGCCGCCGGGGGTTCGGGCACCGTCGCCGTGCCCATGCAGGGGACGATCGTCAAGGTGCTGGTGGCCGAGGGCGACACCGTCGAGGTGGGACAGACGGTCTGCGTCCTCGAGGCCATGAAGATGGAGAACAACGTCAACGCCGAGAAGGCGGGGACGGTCAAGGAGGTCCGGGTGGCCCCCGGGGAGTCGGTCGGCCCGGGCGACGTGATCGCCGTCATCGAGTAGCGGGGCGACCCCACGGCACACACGGCACACACGGCACACACGGCACACACGGTCCTGACAGCCCACCGGCCCCACCCCGGCCACCCCGGCCTCCCCGGCCGCCGCCGGGCCGGGTCGCCGCCGGGACACCAGTACCGGTCCCGCCTCCTGCGAGACGGGGACGACCGAGTCGGAGGAGTTGCATGACGGACACCCGCACCGCCCAGGACAGGGACGCCGACGGAGCCAAGGATCGGGCCGGGGAGGCCGTCGACGCCGGCCTCCCCGGCCTCATCCGTCTGAGCCACGAGATCCACGACCGCCCCGAGCTCTCCTTCGAGGAGTTCCACTCGTCCGCGCTGGCCGCCGGCGCGCTCGCCGAGGGCGGGTTCACCGTCACGTCCGGGACGGCCGACCTGCCCACGGCGTTCACCGCCGAGGCCGGCACCGGCCCCCTGGTCCTGGTCATCTGCGCCGAGTACGACGCGCTTCCCGACATCGGCCACGCCTGTGGCCACAACATCATCGCCGCCTCGGCGGTCGGCGCCGGCCTGGGGCTGCTCCCGGTCGCCGACGAACTCGGCCTCACCGTGCGGGTGGTCGGGACCCCCGCCGAGGAGGGTGGGGGCGGCAAGGTCGTCATGCTCGAGCGCGGCGTCTTCGACGACGTCCACGCCGCCATGATGGTGCACCCCTGGCCGACCGACCGGCTTGAGGCCACCTGCCTGGCGGTGGCGCACTTCGACGTGGAGTTCACCGGTCGGACGGCGCACGCGTCGGCCGCACCCTGGCAGGGGGTGAACGCCGGTGACGCCATGGTGATCGCCCAGGTGGCGCTCGGTCTCCTCCGCCAGCAGCTCCCACCCGGCGACCAGTTCCACGGGGTGGTGACCAACGGGGGCGAGGCCGCCAACATCATCCCGTCCCGGGTCACCGGCCGGTTCATGGCCCGGTCCCGCACCATCGAGGGGCTCCGGAGGCTCGAGCCCCGGGTGCGGGCCTGCTTCGAGGCCGGGGCGAAGGCCACCGGGGCCCGGATCGGGTTCCTCCCGTTGGCACCCGACTACTCGCACATGGAGAGTGACCTCGATCTGCTCGCCCGCTACCGGTTCAACGCCGAGGCCCTGGGTCGGCGGTTCACCCTGGACGACGACGGTGCGGACCGTCCGACCCTGTCGACGGACATGGCCAACGTCTCCCTGGCCGTGCCCACCATCCACCCCCTGCTGGCCATCGAGTCCGGTGGCTCGGTCAACCACCAGCCGGAGTTCGCCGCGGCGTGCGTCACCCCGTCGGCCGACGCCGCGGTACGCGACGGCGCCCTGGCCATGGCCTGGACGGCGATCGATGCGGCACGGCCCGGTCCCCTGCGCGACCGGCTGCTGGCCGGACGGCCGGGCGCCGGCTGACTCCCACCGTGTCCGTCGAGCCCGGGCCGGCTGGTGGCCCGACCCCCATCGGGTACCCGTTCCGCCCCGAGTTGCCGATCCGCACGGCACGGCTCGTGCTGCGGCCGTGGCGCGCACTGGACGCGGACGACCTGGCCACCTTCCGGGAGATGTTCGCGGACCCCGGGATCGTCCGCTTCCTCTACGGCGACGTCCTCGGACCCGAGGAGGCGGCGGTCAGGCTGGCCGAGCGGAGCCCTGAGCTCACCGGCGAGGGCCGGTGGATGAACCTGGCCGTCGAGGTCGCCGACTCCGGCGTGGTGGCGGGTGAAGTCGGGTTGACCTGGACGGCTGACGCCCACGGCCAGGCCGAGATCGGCTACTCGTTCACCCGTGCCCACCGCGGCTTCGGCTACGCCACCGAGGCGGCGGCTGCCCTCGTCGACCTGGCCGTCACCACCCTCGGGGCCCATCGGGTGTGCGGGCGCCTGGACGCCCGCAACCACGCCTCGGCCCGGGTGCTGGAACGCCTCGGGATGCGTCACGAGGCCCACCTGGTGGAGAACGAGTGGGTCAAGGGCGAGTGGAGCGACGAGGCGATCTACGCCGTTCTGGCCCGCGAGTGGGCGGAGCGACGCCCCGCGGGCTGAGGGTGCCCTGCCCGTCCGGGCACCACGCAACGGCCACACCCGTCCGCCCCGGTCACCCGCCCGGTGGCCGGGTCCGGTCCGTCCCGACTCAGCCGTTCGGGTGGAACTCCCCGAACACGCCGCGCAGGACGTCGGACACCTCCCCCAGGGTGGCCATGCGGGAGAGGGCCACCTTCATCGGATGGAGCAGGTTCTGGGTGCCCCGGGCGGCGGCCTCGACGTCGGCCAGGGCGGCGTCGACGCCCGACTGGTCCCGCTCCTCCCGGACCCGGCCCACCCGGGCCACCTGCGAGCGCTGGAGCTCGGCGTCGATGGGGAAGACGTCGTTGGGCGCGCCGTGCTCGTCGACGAACCTGTTGACCCCGACGACCACCTTGTCGCCGCTGTCGATGGCCTTGGCGTACGCGTAGGCGGCCTGTTCGATCTCCTGCTGCATGTACTGGGCCTCGATGGCGTCGACCGCACCCCCCATCCCGTCGATGCGCTCGAGGTAGTCCCATGCGGCCCGCTCCACCTCGTCGGTGAGCGACTCCACGAACCACGAGCCGGCCAGCGGGTCGACCGTGTCGGCGATGCCGGACTCGTAGCCCACGATCTGCTGGGTCCGCAGGGCGATCTTGGCGGCGTGCTCGGTGGGCAGGCCCAGGGCCTCGTCGAACCCGTTGGTGTGCAGACTCTGGGTACCGCCCAGGGCCGCCGCCATGGCCTGGACCGTGACCCGCACGATGTTGTTCTCGGGCTGCTGGGCGGTCAGCGTCGACCCGCCGGTCTGGGTGTGGAACCGCAGCAGCCGCGACTTCTCGTCTTTGGCGTCGAACCGCTCGGTCATGATCCGGGCCCACATGCGGCGGGCGGCACGGTACTTGGCCACCTCCTCGAACAGGTTGTTGTGGGCGTTCCAGAAGAAGCTGAGCCGCGGGGCGAACTCGTCCACCTTGAGCCCCGCCGCCAGGGCCGCCTCCACGTAGGCGATGCCGTTGGCCAGGGTGAAGGCGATCTCCTGCACCGCCGTCGAGCCGGCCTCGCGGATGTGGTACCCGGAGATGGAGATCGTGTTCCAGGCCGGCAGGTTCGTCGCGCAGTAGGAGAAGGTGTCGGTGACCAGGCGCATCGACGGTCGGGGCGGGTAGATGTAGGTCCCCCGGGCGACGTACTCCTTCAGGATGTCGTTCTGGATGGTGCCGCCCAGCAGGGCCGGGTCGACGCCGTTCTCCTCGGCCACCAGTTGGTAGAAGAGCAGCAGGATGGCGGCCGTGGCGTTGATGGTCATCGAGGTGGTGACCTTGTCGAGCGGCAGGCCGGCCAGGAGCAGGCGCATGTCCTCGAGGGTGTCGATGGCCACCCCGACCTTGCCCACCTCGCCCTCGGACCGGGGATGGTCGGAGTCGTAGCCCATCTGGGTGGGGAGGTCGAAGGCACAGGACAGGCCGGTCTGGCCGGCGTCGAGCAGGAACTTGAAGCGCTCGTTGGTCGCCTCGGCGGTACCGAAGCCCGCGTACTGGCGCATCGTCCAGAGACGGCCCCGGTACATGTCGGGCCGGATCCCACGGGTGTAGGGGAAGGACCCCGGTGTGCCCAGCTGGGTGTCGGGGTCCCAGCCGCTCAGGTCGTCGGGCCCGTAGACCTGGTTGATGGTGATGCCGGAGTCGGTGACCCGTTCCGGGGAGGGACGGCCGGACGCGTGCTCAGGTGCCATGGCTCCAGGTTACGGTGTCGTCCGCCGGGGCGGGAATCCGACCCGGCGGCGCGGCTCAGCCGGCGGGCGGACGGGACACGCCCAGGGCCTTGGCCAGGACGGTGAGCTCCTCACGCTGCATGCGCTGCGAGACCTGGGCGGTGGCGACCACTGCCGAACCGTGGAACGTCCCCGGGTACACGTGCAGTTCGACGGACACGCCGGCGGCCAGGAGGGCCAGCGCGTAGTGGATGGCCTCGTCGCGCAGCGGGTCGAACTCCATGGCCGTCACGTAGGCCGGGGGGAGGCCGGCGAGATCGGTGGCCCTGGCCGGGGCGGCGTAGACCGACACGTCTCCGCGGTCCGGGCCCAGGTAGTAGGCCCAGCTCAGCTCCGCGTTCGGGCGGTGCCACAGCGGCGTGTCGACGAAGGCGCGCATACTCGGGGTCTCCAGCCGGTCGTCGAGCTCGGGGATGCCCAGGAACTGGAAGCAGAGGGAGGGGCCGTCGTGGTCGCGGCTGAACAGCGCCAGTGCCGCCGCCAAGCCGCCGCCGGCGGACTGCCCCGCCACAGCCACGCGGGAGCGGTCGACACCCAGGGCGTCGGCCTGGTCGTCGATCCACAGCAGGGCGGCGTAGCAGTCGTGGAGCCCGGCCGGGAACGGGTCCTCCGGCGCCAGCCGGTACTCGACCGAGACGACCACGATCCCGAGGGCGGTGGCCAGGTGGACACCCAGGGCGTGCTCCGACTCGATGCTCCCGAGCACGAATCCACCCCCGTGGATGGTGAGCACGGCCGGCGACAGTGACGGGGCCCGGTGGGAGCGGTAGATCCGGACCGGGACGTCGGGAGCCCCCTGGTAGCCGGGCACCGTCCGGTCCTCGATGTCGAGTCCCGATTCGTCGATGGAGCCCGGAGCCCCCGAGCCCAGCGACTCCATGAAGGCCCGGGCGGTGGGCAGGTCCTCGATGGTCCCGAACGGGAGCAGCTCGAGGATCGGGGCGAGTTCCGGGTCGATGGCGTAGCTCATGACCCGGTTGTAGCACCTCCGGCGACACGGCACCCCGTGGTCGCGCGGCACCCCGCGCCCCTTGGCCCCGGCCCGGGTCGGCGGCCCGGGAGTGGTCAGCCGACCGGGGCCTCGATGGCGTGGGGCATGCACAGGTCGTCGTACTCGGCGATCACGATCTCGCCGGCATCGGGGCCGCACGCGGGGCACGTCGGGTCCCGGCGCACCTTGAACGTCCGGAAGCTCTGCTCCAGGGCGTCGTAGGCCAGCAGGCGGCCCTGGAGCGTCTCGCCGATGCCGAGCAGGACCTTGATGGTCTCGACGGCCTGGAGGGAGCCGATGATCCCGGGCAGGACACCGAGCACACCGGCCTCGGAGCAGCTGGGTGCCAGCTCGGCGGGGGGCGGCTCGGGCAGGAGGCAGCGGTAGCACGGTCCCTCGTAGGGGTTGAAGACCGTGGCCTGTCCCTCGAACCGGAAGATGGAGCCGTGGACCACCGGGATCCGCTTCAGCAGCGACGCGTCGTTGACCAGGTACCGCGTCGGGAAGTTGTCGGTGCCGTCGACGATGACGTCGTAGCCGTCGATGATGTCGAGGATGTTGTCGGCCCCGAGCCGCACGTCGTGGGTGACCACGTTGACATCGGGGTTGATCAGGGTGAGCGTCTTTTTGGCCGAGTCGACCTTGCGTTCGCCGATCCGGTCGGTGTTGTGGAGGATCTGCCGCTGGAGGTTGGAGGCGTCCACGACGTCCATGTCGATGATCCCGAGCGTGCCCACGCCGGCCGCGGCTAGGTAGAGGGCGGCCGGTGACCCGAGTCCGCCGGCGCCGAGGAGCAGGACCTTGGAGTCCAGCAGTTTCAGCTGGCCCGTCTCGCCCACCTCGGGCAGGAGCAGGTGGCGCTGGTAACGGTTGCGCTGCTCGGGCGTGAGGGCCCGCGGCGCCGACCAGGCCCGGCCCTCGTCCTTCCACCGGTTGAACCCGCCCATGACCGAGGCGACATCGGTGTAGCCGAGCTGTTGCATGGTGTCGGCCGCGAACGCGGACCGCACGCCCCCGGCGCACATCACCAGCACGTGGGCCGACTTGTCGGGGATCCGGCCTTCGATGGAGGTCTCCAGGTTGCCCCGGGGCAGGTGGATCGAGCCGGCGAGGGCACCCTGCTCGTACTCGTCGGGCTCGCGCACGTCGAGCAAGATGCTGCCCGGTCTGGCCAGCTCCTCCTCGGCCTCGGCGGTGGTGATCTCCCGGACGGCGGCCTTGGCGGCGGCCAGCATCTCTCTGAAGGTGGGCACGGCGGTCTCGCTTCCTCTCGGGACTGCGCCGGCCCGGCCGTCTCTGGCCCGGCCGTCGTCTCCCTGGACGGCTCTACGACGGGTCAAACACTACCAGCGGGGTCGACATTCCCCCCGGCCCGCGGCCCGGGCACGCGGCCCGGGCCCCAGCGCCTCAGCTGGTGGTGACCGATCCCGACGGGGGGATGGTCCCCGCTCCGGAGCTCAGGCAGCCGGCGAGCGCCGACGGGTCCGCCGGGGCGGCCAGCTTCGGCGGGGTGAGGAAGTGCGGTGGCGCGGCCAGGTCCACGCTGTCGAGGAGGTCGTCGGCGGCGGCGTCCCGGTAGGTGAGGGCCGGAAGGTTCCACTTGGTCTCGATCAGCTTGAGCACCGAGGTGTGGTCGTGGACCACGTGCGACACGTAATCGGGACGGGCGTAGGGGGAGACGACCCCGGCCGGCACCCGGAATCCGTACCGGTCGAACGAGCCGGGCGGATCCCCCGGCAGGAGCACCGGGGCGACCGAGTCCGGTACCGCCGCGGCCGGTGGGGGCACGTGGTCGTAGTAGCCGCCGGACTCGTCGTAGCACCACACCAGGAGGGTGTGGGGCCACTGCGGGGAGGCCATCACCGCACGCACCACCTGGGAGAGGAACTGGTCCCCGTACTGGACGTCCTGGGGGTTCTCCTCGGACTGGGTACCGAAGTCGGGGTCGACCAGGCTGACGGCGGGCAGGGCCCCGGCGGCGGCGTCGGAAAGGAACCGGGAGAACGGGGCCAGGTGGGACGAGAACCCGGGCAGACCGCTCTGGTACGACCAGATGAGCGACGACGGTAGCGACGAGTAGTAGTTGGACCAGGTGATCCCGTGGGCGTCGAGGGCCTGGAAGATGGTCCCGTTGGGTGGGACCGTGCCCGGGAAGGTGTCGACGGTGAGCCCGAGTGAGGTCCCGGCCATGAGGAAGCGCCGGTTGGGGTACGTCTGGGCCCCCACCGAGCAGAAGTAGCGGTCGCACACCGGGAAGGTCCCGGCCAGTGAGTTGGTGAACGGGAGGATGTCCGGCGTCAGGTAGCCCATGGCCACCGGCCCGCTGTCGCTCCGGACGAACCCGTCGTTCCGACCGCCGGCGAACGAGGTCCAGAAGGCCGCCCACGTGTTGTACGGATGGCCGTCCGGCTGGCACGGGTTCGGCATGGGGAAGGCCCGCAGGACCGCTCCGGGGGCCGGCGGCGCCACCGGGGAGTCCGGGGGCCACGGGTTGGACGCTGTCGGACGGCCGTCCGCGTCGAGGGTGAACCCGTCGCCGCGGCCCCGCTGCATCCCGAGCACGTTGTCGTAGGAGTGGTTCTCCATCATCACGACCACGATGTTGCGGATCAGGGGGAGCCGGTCGGTCCCGGCGGGGGCGGACGGGTCGGGTCGGTCGCCCGGGGCCCTCGTCGACGGACGGGTGGTCGGGACCGACGACGTGCCTGCTCCCGACGAGCCGGACGTCGTCGACGTGGCCGAGGAGGACGATGCGCAGGCACTCAGTCCGAGGGCGGCGGCGCCCGAGGCGGCCAGGCCGCCGAGCAGGGTCCGGCGCGAGAACGAGGGGGGCCGGCTCATGGCCCGACCCTAACGACACCCACTCCGGGCGACAAGCAGTTCCCCGAGCGCCGGATCGGAACTCCCCACCGGGCCGGACGGGCGCTCCCCGCCGTGTCGGACGGGCGCCCCCCGCCGTTCCGGCCGGGCCCTCCCCGCCGTGTCGGACGGGCGCCCCCCGCCGTTCCGGCCGGGCCCTCCCCGCTGTTCCGGCCGGGCCCTCCCCACCGTGCCGGTAGCGTCCGACGGGTGGAACTGCGCGAGGCCGTCCGGCACCGGCACATGACCAGGAGCTTCACCGGGGAGCCGCTCGGACCGGGTGTGCTCGACGAGCTGTTGACCCTGGCGCTGCGGGCGCCGTCGGCGGGCAACACCCAGGGGCGGGAGTTCGTGGTCCTGGAGGGGGCGGAGCAGACCACCCCGTACTGGGACACGACCACCGACCCGGCCTGGCGGGCCCGGTCGACGCGGTTCGGGGGACTGTCGCGGGCGCCGGTCGTGGTACTGGCCTTCGGCGACCCGGTGGCCTACGCCGAGCGCTATCTCGAGCCGGACAAAGCCCGGTCCGACGGCACGACGGTCGAGTGGATCGTGCCCTACTGGCACGTGGATGCCGCCTTCGCCGTCCAGACCCTGCTGCTGGCGGCCACCGACCTCGGCGTCGGGGCGGCGTTCCTCGGGAACTTCCGGGGTGAGGACGCCCTGAAGGAGGCCCTGGGTGTACCCGCCACCCGGACGTGGTTGGGTGCGGTCCTCCTCGGCACGGCGGCCCGGCCCGACCCGCCGACGTCGTCCGCGACCCGGCCCCGCCGGTCGGTCGACGATGCCGTCCACCGGGGCCACTGGTAGGGACACCCGTCCACCGACGTACTGATCCGCGTCCACCGGACCACCCGGGGCGGTCGGACCACCCGACGCCACCCACCCGTCCACTCACACGGCCACCCATCCATCCAGCCTTCCCGGTCGCGATCGGGCGTGCGCGTCACCGGCACAGGACCTACGATGCAGACCAGGCGGTTGCCGGGCGGCTCGAGTTCCGCCCCCGGTCCCGGAGCCGCCCGAAAGGGGAACGTTCGTGACCGACACCGCTGTCGACACCCCGGTCCAGGCGGATGCACCATCCGCTCCCGAACCCGGGGCGGAACCGCCCGGCGCCGGCGGCCACGGGCCGCCGCCCGTCCCCAACTTCAACATCGTCCCGGTCCGTGGCCTCCCGATCGTGGCCGCAGTGCTGATCGGGCTGGTGGTCGCCATCGCCTCCAACAACCTGTGGGCGCTCACGTTCTTCCACGTGGCCGGCGGCGGACTGTGGACCAGCCTCGACCTCTTCCTCGGACTGGTCCTCGGTCCCATCATGGGCGCCATGTCCGTCCCCGCCCGGGTCGAGTTCACCACCCGGTTCATGCCGAAGATGCTGCTCATCATGCCCACCCTGGTGGCCATGACCCTGGGGGCCGGGTTCCAGCTGGCCCGCCACCTCGGCAACCTCGACGTGGCCTACCCCCACCACGGGTGGCTGGTGGCGTCCTACATCATCGTGGGGGTGATGGCGGTCATCGCCCTCGGCCTCCTGGAGCCCGCCAACCTCGCTGTGCTGTTCGAGCTGAAGAAGCCGAAGCCCAACGGCGAGCGGATCGGACGTCTGATGAAGGTCTTCATCTACACGGCGGGGATCACCGGCCTGATGCAGATCGCCACCATCCTGATCATGACCTTCCTGGCCAGCCGATGAGCACTGCCACCGACACCCTCCCACCGGGATTCGGCGAGCCCGACGCCGAGGACCTGCGCCAGGCCGACCTGCCCCCGGTCATGCCGATCGCCATCGCCACCCTGATCGCGGTGGTCGCCAGCGGCATCATCATCGCCGCCCAGTACGGCCGGGCCGCCAATCTGACCGTGCCGAGGGTGCTCCTGGGGGTGGCGCTGCTCCTGGTCCTGTTCAACGCCGTCCAGATCTGGCGGATCAAGCAGTTCGCCTGGCCGGTCTTCTACCGAGTGCTCGGCTGGGCCCTTCTGGCCTATGCGGTGATCGCCGGCATCCTGGTGTTCGTGTTCGTCTACGACCACACCCCGGCCCGCATGCTGGTCCTGTTCGTCGGGATGCTGGTGCTGTTCGCCATCGACGTGCCGCTGATGCTGTCGTACTCGGTGGCCCGCTGGCAGCCCCTCGACGCCCGGTAGCTCCGCCGGCCGACCCAGCCCCTTCCCCGTCCGGCCACACCCCGGGCGGCCACACCCCGGCCGACCCGGCCCCATCCCCGTCCGGCCACACCCCGGGCGGCCACACCCCGGGCGACCCGGCCCCTTCCCCGTCCGGCCACACCCCGGGCGACCCGGCCCCTTCCCCGTCCGGCCACACCCCGTCCGGCCACACCCCGTCCGGCCACACCCCGTCCGGCCACACCCCGGGCGACCCGGCCCCTTCCCCGTCCGGCCACACCCCGGGCGACAGTTCCCCGTCCGGCCACACCCCGGGCGACCCGGCCCCGGCCGGCCACATCCCGGCCCACCGGCCCACCGGCCCCCGACGACCGACTCCGTCCCCGATACCCGGTTCCCGGACCGGCATCCCGGGTGGCCACCACGCCACCGATGCACGGGGACGAGGCGACCGGGCAAGGATCCGGCCAGGTGGCCGGCAAGCTGGAGCGCGCACAGTGCGGGGGTCCGACCGGCCCGCCACCCCGACAGGGAGCGGGACCCCGACCCGAGGAGCTCCCGTTGACCGTCCCGACCGTCGTCCCCCCACCGCACCCACGGCAACCACCACACCTCCGGCGTCCGATCGGATCCCGTGAGGAGCCGCCGACGACGGTTCCCGCCGGACCGACGCTCCACATCGTCCAGTGGGTGGACCCGGTGGCGGACCCCCACGGCCTCCATCCCTGCAGCCGCTACGTGGAGCTCTACTGGCTGGGGATCATCGGGCCCAGCACGACCTGGTTGCTCCGGAGGCTCAACTACGGCCTGGAGGTGCACGGCGACGGCTTCGACCTGCACCTGCCCGAGACGGCCCGGTCGCTCGGGCTCGGCGACAAGATGGGCAAGAACTCACCCTTCCGCCGGGCGCTGGCCCGCCTGATCACCTTCGAGCTGGCCCGGTCCCAGGGGCCCGGCGAGCTGGCCGTGCGGGCCCACATCCCACCACTCCCGTTGCGGCACCTGAGCCGGCTCCCCGAGTCGCTGCAGCGCAGCCACCGACGCTGGCTCGCCGAGCAGCAGCTATCCGGGCCCGAGCAGATGCAGCGTCGGGCCCAGCGCCTGGCCTCGGGACTGGCTGCCGCCGGTCACGACCAGGCGAGCATCGAGCGCCGATTGGCCGAGTGGCAGTTCCACCCGTCGGTGGCCTTCCGGGCCGCCGGGACTGCGGTCCGGGAGGCCCACGCTCCGGACACCCGTGCGACGGCCCCACCGCCCCAGGGGCCCCCGGCCGGCTCCGGCGGACCAGGGCGCGCCGGGCTCCCGGACAGCCGGGGACCGTCCCACACCGTCGGTGCCACCGGCGGGGTGCGGACCCTCGGGACGGTGCCGTGGCAGGGCACGCGGTCCACCGACCATCCCGGAGCGCCGTCGCACCCCGTCCGACCGGAGTGACCGGGCCGGCGTGACCGGGCCGGGTACGTCGGTCAGCCCGGCTCGGCCTCGTGGCCGGCCGGGGTGAGCCCCCAGTAGGTGTCGATGGGCTCGATCTCCCCTTTGACCACCTTGTCGATCATGCGGCAGATGGGGAGGTCGAGCCCGTGACGCTCGGCCAGCTCCAGGGCGACGGTGGCCGTGTTGACCCCCTCGGCGACCATGTGCATCTCGTCGAGGATCTCCGTCAGCGGGCGTCCCCGGCCGAGCTGCTCACCCACGGCCCGGTTCCGGCTGTGGGGGCTCACGCAGGTGGCGATGAGGTCCCCCATGCCGGCCAGGCCGGCGAAGGTCGCCGCCTTGGCCCCCATCGCCTCTCCCAGGCGGATGAGCTCGGCCAGGCCCCGGGACATCACGGCGGCCCGGGTGTTGTCGCCGACCCCGAGGCCCTCCCCCATGCCCGCGGCGATGGCGATCACGTTCTTCAGGGCACCACCGAGCTCGCAGCCGATGACGTCGTCGTTGACGTACACCCGGAACACCCCGCGGGTGAACACGGCCTGGATGGCGCTGGCCACCTCGAGGTCCTCGGTGGCGATCACCGCGGCGGCGGCCTTGCCCGACAGGATCTCGCTGGCGATGTTGGGGCCGGTGAGCGCGGCGACCGGGTGGCCCGGGACGACCTCCTTGACCACCTCGGTCATCCGGAGGTGCGAGCCCCGCTCCAGCCCCTTGGACAGGCTGACCACGGGGATCCACGGCCGCATGTAGGGGGCGGCGTCCTGGAGCACCCGTCGGAGGCCGCTGGTCGGGACGCCCAGCACCACGAGGTCGGCACCGCACACCGCCTCTTCGAGGTCGGCCGTCGCCGACAGTCCCGGGTCGAGTCCGAATCCCGGGAGGTAGTGGGGGTTCTCGTGGTCCTCACGGACGGCCCGGGCCACCTCGGGATCCCGCGCCCACAGCAACGTGTCGTGACGGGGCGCCACCAACGACGCCACCGTGGTCCCCCACGAGCCTCCCCCGAGGACGGCGATCTTCACGAGCCCGACGGTAGTGCAGCCATCCGCCGGGGACCGGTTCCGCGCTCCGCGGGGCCCGGGCGCCGGGACCGGGTCACCCCGTTGGGCGGGTGGCCAGCCAGTGGGCGAACTCGTCGGAGGTGGCCAGGGCCACCAGAGTGCGGACGCCGAATCCGCTGCCGCCCTTGGTGCTGTACCCCCGGGCGTCGTCGGACCGGGACGGCCCGGCGATGTCGAGATGGGCCCACGGCACGTCGCCCACGAACTCCCGGAGCAGGAGCGCGGCGGAAATTGTCCCGGCCTGGCCCGGCCGCCCCATGTTCTTCATGTCCGCCACCTCGGACTCGATGTGCACGGCGTAGTCCTCGGGCAGCGGGAGCGGCCACGACGGCTCCCCGGACCGCGACCCGGCGGCCTGCACGGAGGCCAGCAGCTCCTCGTCGGTCCCGAGCAGCGCGGCGATCTCCTTGCCCAGGGCCACCACGGCAGCCCCGGTCAGCGTGGCCAGGTCGATGACCGCATCCGGACCTTCCTCCACGGCCAGGGCCAACCCGTCGGCCAGGATGAGGCGCCCCTCGGCGTCCGTGTTGAGGACCTCGATGGTCCTGCCGAGGCGCGTGGTGAGCACGTCGCCCGGCTTGGTGGCCGTTCCGCTGGGGAGGTTCTCGGTCATCGGGGCCCAGGCCGTGATCCGGATGCGACCACCCAAGGCGGCCACCGCGTCGACCGCCGACAGCACGGCGGCGGCACCGCCCATGTCTGTCTTCATGGTCTCCATGCCCCCGGGGGTCTTGAGCGACAACCCGCCCGAATCGAAGGTGATCCCCTTGCCGACGAGGGCCAGGTGGGGGACCCGGCCGTCGACCTCGATCGGGTCGGAGGGCCGGTACTCCACCTTGAGCAGGCGGGGTGGCTGCTCCGACCCGGCGGCGACGCCTAGGAGGCCGCCGAGGCGCTCGGTGACGATCCTCACCTCGTCCCACACCTCCACCGTCACCCCGGGGGTCCCGGCGAAGTGGTCGGACATCCGCTCGGCGAACCGTTGGGGCGTGAGCGAAGCGGCCGGCTCGTTGACCAGGTCGCGGGCGAGGGCCACGGAGTCGGCGATGCGGGCCCCCCGGGCCGCGCCGGCGGCCACGGCGTCGGCGTCAGCCGGTCCGTCCCCGGCCAGCACCAGGGTCCCGAGGGCCGGTGGTGGGTCGGCGGAGCGGAACTCGTCGTAGCGGTAGGAGGCGAGCGCGCCTCCCTCCGCTGCGGCCGCCGCGGTGGCGCCGGGCCCCTCGCCCTCCACCCGGGGAAGGAGGAGCAGGGCGGCTCCCGAACGGCCGGCCGCCCGCACGAACGCGCCCGCCGAGCGCCGCAGCGTCTCGAGGCCGCGGTCGCCGGCGAGGGCCTCGGCCGTCCCCAGGCCGACCAGAACCACGTCCGGGCGCACCCCGTCCCCCGAAGCGGCCGCGGCAGGACGGAGCACGAGGACCTGGGCCGCCTTGCCGGAGAACCCCTGCCGCTCACACCAGGCCGGGTCGAGCGAGGCGGGGAGTCCCTGGTCGTCGAGGACCGCACCCCCGACGGCCGGGACCGGCCCGTCGGGGGTGTTCAGGACGGGCAGGCCCACGACGAACAGGTCGTCCGGTCGTCCGGGTGCGGACAGGGTGGTCACGTCGATCACGGATGTGCTCCAGGGGTCAGGGTGGTCAGGGTGGGGAGGGTGGCTGGGGAGGGTCAGGGAAGGTCGTGGGGGTCCGGTGCCGAGGCGGTCAGCCGCCGTCGGGCGGACCGTCGGCGTCCCGGTGTCCCCGCCGCGGAGAGCCACGGGCCAGGAGGTGGTCCTGGCCCTCGGCCCAGCGGGCCAGCGCCCACAACAGGTCGGACAGCCGGTTCAGGTAGCGACCTACCAGCGAGCCCTCGATCGGCGACGACACGAGCAGGCGCTCGGCCCGGCGGACGATGGTCCGGGACAGGTCGAGGGCGGCCGAGGCCCGGTTGGCCCCGGGAATGACGAATTCGGTCGGCATCGACACCCGGGCGATCAGGCTGTCGATCTCGGTCTCCAGGGCGGTCACCATCTCCTCGGTGACCAGGGTGGTGCCGGCCTTCAGCTTCGACCGGTGGGACGGGTCGGTGGTCACCTCGGCCATGAGCACGTAGAGCTCACGTTCCAGGCGGGTGAGCAGGACGTCCAGCTGCGACCCGGGCCCGGCCTCGGCCCGGGCCAGCCCCATGGCCGCCTGGGCCTCATCGACCGTGCCGGTGACCTGCATCATCGGTGCGTCCTTGGCGACCCGGCCTCCATAGAGCAGACCGGTCGTCCCGTCGTCACCCGTCTTGGTGTAGATCCTCAGCACGGTGTCCTCACTGCTCCGATGCTAAACGAACGGCACGGGAGCCCCACCCGGGCCGGCCCGCCCGGCCCCGCCGGGCAGCGTGCCGGGTTCGCCGTCCCCGGTGGTCCGGACCCACCCGTGGGGGGGTGGGAGGCCACGGCGGGCAGGCTGGCGCCCCGCTCCCGGTATCGTTGGAGGGCTATGGCCGCCCATCGCACCGAATCGAGCTACCTCCAGGCCGTCTCCGAACGGGTCGTCGTCTTCGACGGCGCCATGGGGACCAACCTGCAGATGGCCGGGCTCACGGCGGACGACTTCGGCGGTCCGGACCTCGAGGGCTGCAACGAGCTCCTGGTGGTGACGCGGCCCGACGTGGTCGAACAGGTCCACCGGTCCTTCTACGAGGTGGGTTGCGACGTAGTCGAGACCGACACCTTCGGCGCCTTCGCCCCGGTGCTGGCCGAGTACGGGCAGGGCCACCGGGTGCGGGAGCTCAACCTGGCCGCCGTGACCCTGGCCCGCAACGCGGCCGAGGAGTTCGCCACACCCGACCGGCCGCGGTGGGTGGCCGGCAGCATCGGGCCGGGCACCAAGTTCCCCACGCTGGGCCAGACCCGCTACGCCGACCTCCGCGACGCCTACGAGGAGCAGTCGGCGGCGCTGATCGAGGGGGGTGCGGACCTCATCATCGTCGAGACGGTCTTCGACCTGCTCCAGGCCAAGGCGGCCATCAACGGCGCCCGCCGGGCGATGAGGCGGGCCGGTGTGCGACTGCCGATCCAGTGCCAGGTGACCATCGAACTGACCGGGACCATGCTCCCCGGGACCGAGGTCGGCGCCGCCCTGGTGGCCCTGCAGGCCATGGACGTCGATGTGATCGGCCTCAACTGCGCCACCGGGCCCTCCGAGATGTTCGAACCCCTGCGCCACCTCACCGGCCACGCGTCGACCCCGGTGTCCTGCCTGCCCAATGCCGGACTCCCCTCGGTGGTCGACGGCAAGATGCACTACGACCTGGAGGCCCACCAGCTGGCCGAGTACCACCGCCAGTTCGTGTCCGAACTCGGGGTGTCGGTCGTCGGAGGCTGCTGCGGCACCACCCCCGACTACCTGCGGGCCGTGGTCGAGGCCTGCGCCGACCTGACCCCGGCCACCCGGGCGGCCCAGCCCGAAGAGGGGGCGGCCTCGATCTACACCCATGTCCCCTTCACCCAGGACAGCTCGTTCCTCGTGGTGGGCGAGCGGACCAACGCCAACGGGTCGAAGAAGTTCCGCGAGGCGATGCTCGAAGCCGACTGGGACACCTGTGTGGCGATGGCCAAGGACCAGGTGAAGGAGGGCTCCCACGTCATCGACGTCTGCGTCGACTACACCGGCGCCGACGGCGTGGCCGACATGGAGGAGGTCGCCTCCCGGTTCGCCACGCAGTCCACCGCGCCGCTGATGGTCGACTCCACCGAGGCGCCCGTCATCGAGACCGCCCTGTCGTGGATCGGTGGACGCGCCGTCATCAACTCGGTCAACCTCGAGGAGGGTGACGCCGAGGGCACCCGTCTCGACTCCTTCCTGACCCTGGCCAAGGAGTTCGGGGCGGCCGTCGTCTGCACCTGCATCGACGAGGAGGGTCAGGCCCGGACGGCCGACTGGAAGGTGCGGGCGGCGCAGTCCATCCACGACATCGCCGTGGAGCGGTACGGTCTCCGCCCCCAGGACCTGCTGTTCGATCCCTTGGCTCTCCCGCTCTCGACCGGCATGGAGGAGAGCCGGAGGGACGGCATCGAGACCATCGAGGGCATCCGGCGCATCAAGGCCGAGCTTCCCGGCGTCTACACCGTCCTCGGGCTCTCCAACGTCTCGTTCGGGCTGAACCCGGCGGCCCGGCAGGTCCTCAACTCGGTGTTCCTCCACGAGTGCGTCCAGGCCGGACTGGACGCCGCCATCGTCCACGCGTCCAAGATCCTGCCCCTGGCCAAGATCGACGAGCGGGCCAAGGAGGTCTGCCTCGACCTGATCTACGACCGCCGCACCGACACCTACGACCCCCTGTCGGAGCTGCTCGCCCTGTTCGAGGGGGTGTCCGCCTCCTCGGCGGCGGCCACCGAGGACCGCTCGGGCTGGACCGTCGAGCAGCGCCTCGAGCACCGCATCATCGACGGCGACCGCAACGGCATCGAGGCCGACCTGGACGAGGCCATGGCCCAGGGGCTGACCCCGCTGATCATCATCAACGAGTTCCTGCTGGCCGGCATGAAGACCGTCGGCGAGCGCTTCGCCTCGGGGGAGATGCAGCTGCCCTTCGTGCTCGGCTCGGCGGAGACCATGAAGACCGCCGTCGCCTACCTCGAGCCGTTCATGGAGAAGGCCGACCAGGGCGGCAAGGGCACCATGGTGCTGGCCACGGTCAAGGGCGACGTCCACGACATCGGCAAGAACCTGGTGGACATCATCCTGACCAACAACGGGTACACGGTCCGCAACCTGGGCATCAAGATCGGGATCGCCGAGATGCTCGCCGCCGTCGAGGAGTTCGGCGCCGACGCCATCGGGATGTCCGGCCTCCTGGTCAAGTCGACACTGATCATGCGCGAGAACCTGGAGGAGCTCAACCGACGCGGGCTCGCCCACATCCCGGTCATCCTGGGCGGCGCCGCGCTGACCCGCACCTACGTCGAGCGGGACCTGCGCCAGGTGTACGAGGGACGCCTCTTCTACGGCAAGGACGCGTTCGAGGGGCTGCGGACCATGGACCGCCTGGTCGAGATGAAGAAGACCGGCGAGGACGACCCCGCCTTCGGCACCGAGCTCGGGGGACGCGACCTCGGCCCCCGCAAGAGCGAGCTGCGCAAGCAGGCCGCCGAAGAGGCCCGCGCCCGCGGCGAGGTTCTCCCGTCACGCTCGCCGGAGGTGGCCGACGACAACCGGCTCTTCACCCCGCCCTTCGTCGGGAGCCGGGTGGCCAAGGGGATGGCCCTCGACGACATCGCCGACTACCTCAACGAGACCGCGCTCTTCCGCAACCAGTGGGGCTACCGGCCGGACGAGGGTGAGGACGACCCGACCTTCAAGGACCGCATCCGGTCGAAGCTGCGCGAGGAGCTGGCCACGGCCAAGGCCGAGCAGCTGCTGGTCCCCCAGGTGGCCTGGGGTCACTTCGCCGCCAATGCCGACGGGGACGACCTGGTGATCTGGACCGACGAGTCCCGCACGACCGAGCAGACCCGCTTCGCCTTCCCCCGCCAGGTCGAGGACCCCTACCTCTGCATCGCCGACTTCTTCCGTACCGTCGACTCGGGGGAGCCCGACTTCGCCAGCTTCCAGGTCGTGACCATGGGCTCCCGGGTGTCCGAGGAGGCGGCCCGGCTCTACGCCGGAGACCAGTACCTCGACTACTACTACCTGCACGGGTTGGGCGTGGAGATGGCCGAGGCCCTGGCCGAGTACTGGCACCACCGGATCCGCGAGGAGCTCGGCTTCGCCGACCAGGACGGTCCCACCCTGGGGGGCCTGTTCCGCCAGAAGTACCGGGGCGGGCGCTACTCCTGGGGGTATCCGGCGTGCCCGAACCTCGAGGACAACGCCAAGGTGGTGTCGCTGCTGGGTGCCGACCGGATCGGCGTCGAGGTGAGCGAGGGGTTCCAGCTGCATCCCGAGCAGTCGACGACCGCCATCATCTGCCACCACCCCCAGGCCAAGTACTTCATCGCCTGACGGCTCCGGCCCGCCGACCCGCGTCCCGTGCCGTAGCGTCGGCACTACCATCGCCTCATGGAGACAGGTGCCGTCGCCGACCCCGGGGCGCTCACGGCACTGGCGGGGTCGCGGCTCGACGAGGTGGTGCTCATCGTCGCCGTCGTCGCCCTGGTGGTGATCCTGCTGGGGATGCGCCTGTTCAGGTCGTCGGACCGACGCCGGCGCAGATCGACCGATATGGTCTACATCGACCGTGACGCCGCACGCTACGGACGGGCCTCGCCGGCCACCACGACCGACCGGGTGGCCCGGGCCCCGCGGGGCGGTCCGGCGACGGCGACCCACTACGGCACGGACCAGCCGATGGCACCGACGTTCAACTCACCCAAGCGCACCGTCCGCTCCGGCCCAGCGCACCAGCCGCCGCCACCGCCGAGCCGGTCGACGTCCCCCTGGGCCGCGACACCGTCCCCAGGACCGGCGGGGGCACCGTCGACGTCGACCACTCCCCCACCGGGACCGTCGGCCGGGCCCCCGGGAATGTCGGAGCCACCCGTCGCCGAGTCATTCGGCGCTCCCGAGCCACCACCCCTACCCGGGCTCCGGCCGAAAGCCTCCTTGCCGCTGAACCTCCCGGCCATGCCGCCGCCACCGCCGAGGGCCGGCCCCGCCTCCGTATCCGGCCCGAGCGCCCGACGGGACGCCGCCCCGCGTGCTGACCTGCCACCGGGCCCACCCACCCACCGGTCCACGGATCCGTCCATTGATCAGTCCACGGACCTGCCCACCGAACCTCCCGTCGAACCTCCCGCCGGCCCGGGCTCCTGAGCCGGACGCCGGCACCGGCCCGGGCGCCCCGTCGGGGCGTCCCACCCGGATCACAGGGCCAGGGTCGCCCCTCCGTCCACCACCACGGCGGCGCCGTTGACGAATCCGGCCTGGGCCGAGCACAGGAACGCGGTCACCGACCCGAAGTCCGCCGGGTCCCCCATGGTCCCGGAGCCACCCAGCTTCCTCATCCGGTCCGTGGCGTGGGGGCCGGGACACACCATGTTGATGGTGATCCCGCTCGAGTCGGACGCCAGGTCGTGGGCGGCGGTCTTCAGCCATCCCCACAGGCCCACACGGGCGGTGTTGGACAGGGACAGGACCGGGGCCGCCTGGATCACCGTGTAGGAGGTGATGCAGCAGATCCGTCCCCACCCGGAGTCCCGCATGTGGGGCAGCGCCTCACGGACCAGGCGCACCGAGGTCAACAGATTGTTGTTGAGGGCTGCCACCAGGGCCTCGTCGGACTGGTCGACCGCCCGGCCCGGTGGAGGACCGCCGGCGTTGGCCACCAGGATGTCGATCCCACCGAACCGCTCGACGGTGGCCGCCACCAGCCGGGCGGGCTCATCCGGATCGGTGACGTCGCCGGACAGCACGTCGACGTCCACGCCGAGTCCGGCCACGGTCCGTCGGGTCGCCTCGAGGGTCTCGGGGTCGCGCCCGGAGATCATCACCCGGACCCCCTCGCCGGCCAGGGCCAGCGCCGTGGCCCGGCCGAGCCCCCGCGACCCGGCGGTCACCAGCGCCACCTTGCCGTCGATCCCCAGGTCCATGTCGTTCCTCCTCGATCACCAAGGGGGCACTGCGCCACCCGCACCCGTCCACCCGCACCCGTGCACGCCACGGCACGGCACGTCCACGCCCGCGCCTCCGCGCACCGCACCGCGCCTCGACGCACCGCGCCGACCCGGGCAACCGTCCGGCGATCGCCGGCCGGCGGCGTCAGCCGTCGACCACCACCATGCGGTGGTCGGCCCGGTTCAGCGGCTCCGGCGCCCCGTCCGCTCCCACCACCACGATGTCCTCCAACCGCATGCCGAAGCGTCCCGGCTCGTAGATCCCGGGCTCCACCGAGAACGCGTGCCCCGGTACCAGGATCTCGTCGTTTCCGACCACGAGGTAGGGGTCCTCGTGCTCCTCGATCCCGATGCCGTGGCCGGTCCGGTGCACGAAGCGGTCGCCCAGCCCGGCGGCTTCGATGATGTCGCGGGCCACCCGGTCCACGGACGACGCGGTGACTCCGGACACGGCGGCGGTTACCGCGGCTCCCTGGGCCTCGACCAGCACCTCGTAGCAGGCCGCCACCTCATCGGAGGGGGTGCCGGTGACGACGGTCCGGGTGATGTCCGAGCAGTAGCCGGGCCCGCCGTCGAGGGACAGCGTGCCGCCGAAGTCGCACACCACCGTCTCGCCCCGGCCGATGATTCGTTCCCCGGGCTCGTGGTGGGGGCTGGCGGCGTTGGGTCCGCTCCCGACGATGGCGAAGTTGACGGCGCTGTGCCCCTCGGCGAGCAGGAGGCCGGCCAGGGCGGCCGACACCTCGGCCTCGGTCCGGCCGACCAGGGGTATCCCACCGGCCTGCAGCACGTCGGCCACCCGGTCGGCGGCGGCCCCGGCGGCCCGCAGCGCGGCGAGCTCGCCCTCGTCCTTCACGGCGCGGACCGGCGAGGTGACCCGGGACGCCGGGACCCAGTGGGCGGCCGGGAGCCGGCCCTGCAGGGCCAGCACGGTCTCGGCCCACGCCCGGTCGGAGATAGCCAATCGACCGGTCCCCACCCCGGCCAGCGCGTCCACCACCAGGTCGAGCGGGTCCTCGGCGTCGGACCAGGGGCGGAGCTCGAACAGGCCGTCCGCTCCGGTCACCCGCGGGGCCTCGAGTCCCGGTACGACCAGCACCGGGTCACCGGTCCGGGGCAGGACCAGCAGGGTCAGGCGCTCCAGCGGCATGGCGCGGTACCCGGTGAGCCACGGCAGATCGGCTCCGTGGGACAGGAGCAGGGCGTCGACGCCCGTCTCCTCCATCCGCTCGCGGACCCGGGCCATCCGTGCGACCCGACGAGCCGTGCCGGAGGTGGCTTCCGAGGTCGTCGTCATGCCCGTCACCGTACCGACAGCGTCACGGGGACCGCGCAACCACCCGGCCCCCCCGGCCCACGACCCGTCCCACCCGCGGGGACGGCGGCCGCCTCCCGGGCGTGGTAGCTCGACCGGGTCAGCGGTGAGGCCTGCACGTGGGTGAACCCGAGGGCCTCCCCCGCGGCCCGCAAGGCGTCGAACTCCTCGGGGGCCCACCACCGGGCCACCGGGAGGTGCCGGGCACTCGGACGCAGGTACTGGCCCAGGGTGACGATGTCGACGCCCACCGCCCGCAGGTCGGCCAGGGTGGCGAGTACCTCGTCCTCCCGCTCCCCCATGCCCAGGATCATCCCCGACTTGGTCGTCAGCCCGGCCGCGGCCGACCTCGCCAGCACGGTGAGACTGCGCGCGTACCCGGCCGACGGACGCACCGCCCGCTGGAGGCGGGCCACCGTCTCGATGTTGTGGTTGAGCACGTCGGGTCGGGCCTCGAGGACGGTGTCCAGTGACGTCCGACCGCCCTTGAGGTCGGAGATGAGCACCTCGACCGCCGTTCCCGGGCTGGCGGCCCGCACGGCGGCGATGGTCCGGGCGAAGGCACCCGCCCCGCCGTCGTCGAGGTCGTCCCGGGCCACACAGGTGACCACGGCATGGGCCAACCCCATCCGGGCCACCGCCTGGGCCACCCGCTCGGGCTCCCCGGGGTCGAGGGGAAGGGGGTGACGGGTGTCGACGAGACAGAAGCCGCACGCCCGCGTGCAGCGGGACCCGTTGATCATGAACGTGGCGGTCCCGTCGGACCAGCACTCGTAGATGTTGGGGCAGCCGGCCTCCTCGCACACGGTGACCAGGTCGAGGTCCCGGATGTCCCGTCGCAGTCCCAAATAGCCGTCGGCCATGGTGGCCCGCACCCGCAGCCACTCCGGCTTGCGGGCCGACAGGGCCAGGCCGGCCCCGGGATCGACACCCGACCGGACCAGCCGGCGTTCGAGTGCGCTCCCCCCGGTGGCCCGCAGGGTGACGGGCACCCGCTCGGGACCGGTCGGATCCTCCCCGCCGTCTCCGCCCGGCCAGGTCCCGGGCCGGGCCCCGGCCCCACCACCTGGACTCCGGGCCCCGTCGGTGACCAGGGCCACGTCGTCCGGCACGCCCCACCGGTCGGCGGCGGCGGTCATCACGGCGGCCACGGCGTCGGCCATGGTCACCGCGTAGCCCTCGGCGGCCAGCGAGGTGGTCGGTCGGTCGACGATCCCGCAGGGGACGATGTGGTCGAACATCCCGAGGTCGGTCGTCACGTTGAGGCCGAACCCGTGGGTCGTCCGTCCCCGCGCCGTGCGCACGCCGACGGCGGCGATCTTGCGGGGTCGGCGGCCCACCGCCCCGTCGACGCCGTCGGAGGTCGGATCCATCCACACCCCCGGGAAGCCGGCGAGTCGGCCCACCCGCCCGGCGGGCACGCCCAGGGCGACCAGAGCGGCGATCACCACGTCCTCCACCTGGCGGACGTGCTGCGGTCCGTGGTGCGGTCCGGCACCGACGGTGCGCACCGGGTAGCCGATCAGCTGCCCGGGCCCGTGATAGGTCACGTCGCCGCCCCGGTCGACGTTGATGAGTTCGGCCCCGACCGACGCCGGGTCCACGAGCACGTGGGTGGGGTCGGCGTGGGCCCCCAGCGTGTAGACGTGGTCGTGCTCGAGCAGGAGCAGGTAGTCGTCGTCCGAGCGGTCGGCCAGGGCCCGCTGGAGGTCCCAGGCCTCTGCGTAGGGGACGCGTCCGAGCCAGCGCACTCTCATGGCGCACCGGGTGCGGTCGACGGCGCCGTGACGGTGGCCGGTGGCCGGGCCGTGACCGGGAGCCGGGCCGTGACCGGGAGCCGAGCCGGAGCCGTGACCGGGAGCCGAGCCGGAGCCGCGGCCGGGACAGAGGTCGTGGTCACCCCGGCCTAGAGCTCGCCGGCCCAGTCGCGGTCGTCGAGGATGGCACCCAACCGGGCCAGGAACCGGGCCACGTAGGCACCGTCGACGGCACGGTGGTCGAAGTTCATGGCCACCAGCCCGATCGAGTGGATGCCGATCGACTCGGTCCCGTCGGGGAGCTCGACCACCACCGGTTTGCGGGACACCCCGTCGGTGGAGAGGATCGCCACCTGGGGCTGGTTGATGATCGCCCCGGTGATCAGGGTGCCGAACGGTCCGGCGTTGGTGATGGAGAACGTCCCGCCGCTGATGTCGTCGAGGCTGAGCCGCTTGGTGCGGGCCCGGTCGGCCACATCCCGGATACGCCGGGCCATGCCCCGCAGGTTGAGCTCCTCGGACCGGTGGACGACCGGCACGATGAGCCCTTCGTTGTCGAGGTCGACGGCTATCCCCAGGTTGATGTCGTGGTGGACGATCAGGGCGTCGTCCCCCACCGAGGCGTTGAGGTGCGGGAACTCGGCGAGCGCCTCCACCGTGGCCCGGGCGACGAAGGGCAGGTAGGTGAGGCTGAACCCCTCCTCCTCCCGGAACCGTCCCCCGTGGGCCTTCCGCACCTGCTCGACCCGCTCGTAGTCGATCTCCTTGACCATGAGGGTGTGGGCCGACGTGGCCTTGGACCGGATCATGTGCTCGGCCGTCCGGCGGCGGATGTTGGTGAAGGGGACGACCTCGTCGCGCGCGCCGGAGGCCTGGTCCCGGCCGACGGTGGCCGGTGGCGGAGCCGATGACGGCGGGGCGCCGGCCGGTGCCACCGGTGCCACCGGTGCCGCCGGTGCCGCCGGTGCCGCCGGGATACTCGGCACCTGGGCCGGCGCGGCTCCCCGTTCGATCACGGCCTCGACGTCGGCCCGGGTGATCCGGCCACCCAGCCCCGTTCCCTGGATGGACCCGGGATCGATGGCGTGGTCGGCCAGGAGCTTGCGCACCACCGGCGAGAGGACGAGGGACTGGTCCACCGCCCCTGGCGGGATCGGGGTGGCCGTGGGCCCGGGCCCGCCCGGTGGGGCGGGGGGGACCGGAGGGGGCGCAGCTGGAGGTGCGGCGACGGCCACGGGCTCGTCGGGCAGGGCGGCCAGTGGGGCGGGGGGGACCGGAGGTGCGGGTGCGGCCGGTGCGGCCGGTGGAGCGGGTGCAGCTGCGGGTGCAGCTGCGGGTGCAGCCGCGGGTGCGGCCGGTGCGGGTGCGGGTGCGGCCGGTGCGGGTGCGGCCGCGGGTGCCGAGGCGGCGACGGTAGGGGCGGCCGCGGCGTCGCCGTCGATGACGGCGAGGGCCACGCCGACGTCGACCGTGTCACCCTCTTCGACCAGGATGGCGGTCAGGATCCCGGCGGCCGGTGAGGGCACCTCGGAATCGACCTTGTCGGTGGAGACCTCGAAGAGCGGCTCGTCCCGCTCGACGGCGTCGCCCACCGCCTTGAACCACTTGGTGATGGTCCCCTCGGTCACCGTCTCGCCGAGCTGCGGCATGGTCACGTCAGGCAACGTGCAATCCCCTTCCGGTCAGTGCGAGCACCGTTTCGCCGAACGTCTCGGACAGCGACGGGTGCGGTTGCACGAATTGGGCCACCTCGTCCGCCGTGGCCTCCCAGTTGACGGCCAGGTAGCCGGCACCGAGCTGCTCGGTTACCCACGGCCCGACCATGTGGACGCCGAGGATGCGCCCGGTCGACCCGTCGGGGAGACGTTCGGCCACGACCTTCACCATCCCCTCGGTGTCGCCGATGATCCGGGCCCGGCTGTTGCCCCCGAAGGGGTCCTTCTTGACCACCACGTCGATCCCCGCCGCCTTGGCCGCCGCCTCGGTCAGCCCCGAGAAGGCGACCTCGGGATGACAGTAGATGGCCCACGGCACCCGGGAGTAGTCGACGGGCAGCACCGCCTCACCGAGGATCGACTTGATGACCACGATGGCCTCGGCGAAGGCCACGTGGGCCAGCTGGGGGGTGCCGGCGACCACGTCGCCCACCGCCCAGACCCCGGCCGCCGAGGTCCGCATGGTGCCGTCGGCCACCACGAAGCCACGCTCGTCGATGGTGACCCCGGCGTCCTCGGACACCAGGCCCTCGGTCCGGGGGCGCCGGCCCACCGAGACGACCACCGCGTCGACCGCCACCTGCTCGCCGTCGCCGTACGAGACGACCGTGCCGCCGGACGGACCCGGCGTGTGCCCGTGGAGGGTGACGCCCGCCTTGACGTCGATCCCCCGCTTCTTGAACGACCGGGCCACCGTGCGGACCACGTCCTCGTCGCACCCGTTGAGGATGGTCGGGAGGGCCTCGAACACCGTCACCGACGTGCCGAGATCCGAGAACATCGAGGCGAACTCACAGCCGATGGCCCCGCCCCCGATGACGGCCACCGAGCCGGGGAGGGTGTCCAGGGCCAGGACCTCGTCCGAGGTCAGGACCACGGTCCCGTCGATGTCGAACCCCGGGATGGTCCGGGGAACCGATCCGGCGGCCAGCACGATGTCGGTACCGGTCACCTCGGTGGTGGTCCCGTCGTTGCCGGCGATGCGCACCCGGTGGCCGTCCAGAAGGGTGCCACTGCCACTGAACACGGTGACGCCCCGGCCCTTCAGCAGCCCGGACAGCCCGTTGAACAGCTGCTCGACCACCTGTTGCTTGCGGTCCTGGCTGACCGAGAACTTCACCGTCGGATCGGCCTGGTCGGCCCCGGTGGCGATGCCGAAGTCGGAGGCCGACCGCACCGTGCGGAACACGGAGGCCGTCTCCAGGAATTCCTTGGCCGGCACGCAGCCGCGGTGGAGGCAGGTCCCACCCACTTTGTCCAGCTCCACCAGTCCGATCGACAGCCCGGCGGCAGCCCCGTAGAGCGCCGTGGCGTACCCGCCCGGTCCCCCACCCACCACGACCACGTCGAAGTGTCCCGATTCCCCGTGTCCGGCCTCTGCTCCCCCCGCTGCGGTGTCGTCCGTTGCCACCTCGGGTCCCGTGGGAACCACCTCCGTCGAGCTGTCGTCGTGTCGGTCGTCGGCCCTGGTCAGGTGCCGACGGCCCGTGCGCCCCCCAGACTACCGGTAGCCACCCGGGACCGACCTCCGAGCGGGGAGCCGGCGGAACCCGGCTGGGCCCGACCACCCCCGGCCCGGGATGGTCCGTCCGGGCGGTCAGTCCGGGGCCCGGCGGCCCCACGCCGACAGAAGCGGGGCCGTCGTCACGTCCAGCCTGCCCCCGCCGAGCGCGTCGAGCAGCCGGTCGATCTCCTGGCCGGTGGCCGACCCCGCACCGACCAGCTCGGCCCGGACATGGGCCACCGTGGCCTGCTCCAACGTGGCGCAGCGGGGGTCCACCAGCGGGAAGTACCCGTTGGCGCCCACGTCGGTGAGCCCGTGGTCGCGGAGCAGCCCCGGCAGCTTGCGGCCGAAGTCGAGCTCGGCCCCGCGTCCGGCCAGCAGCTTCCGGAATCCGGCCCGCACCCGGTTGGCCAGCTCCTCCTCCGGGCCCCGCTCGTCGATGCAGGCCAGCGGCTGGAGCGCCGGGTCGGCATCCTCGAGCACCAGCCACCCCCCGGGTCGCAGCGCCCCCACCAGGGTCGCCACCACCTCCGCCCGGTCGGGCAGATGGACCAGGACCAACCGGGCGTGGATCAGGTCGAAGGGCCCTCCCGGCACCGGACCGGTGGTCACGTCGTGCCGGACCACGGTGACCCCGGCCGGCGGTGGGTCCCCGATCCAGCTGGTGTCGATGTCCGAGGCCACCACCAGGCCGGTCGGGCCGACCCGCGCGGCCAGCCAGGACGCCACCCCGGGCCCACCGGCCCCGACCTCCCAGCACCGCCAGCCCGGGCCCACCCCCCGGGCGTCGAGGTGACGGCGGGTCACCGGGTCGAACAGGCCGGCGATGGCCTCGAGGCGGACCCCGGCCTCGGTGCGGGCGTTGTCCAGGAGGTACCCGCGCCCCGGCTCGCCGGACCCGTCCGGCACGGTCAGGAGAGGACCCTGCGCCGGAAGTTCCGCAGTCCGAGACCGAGGAAGAGGGCGAGGAAGGCCACCAGTACCGGGAAGATCACGTACAGCGGCATGTGGGGCGCGTCGGTGAAGGCCGCCCGCATGCCCTCGTTGATGTAGATCAGCGGGTTGACCAGGACCAGGGTCTGCAGCCAGTGCCACCCGGCCACCTTCACCGGGGCCAACCGGGTGTAGGCGTAGTAGGTCCCGCCCAGGAAGGTCACCGGCAGGATGATGAATCCGAACATCAGCCCGATGTTGCGGGGCTCGAAGCTGGTCCCGAGGAGCAGTCCGAGCGAAGCCATGGTCACGCAGGCCAATGGGACGACGGTGACGATCACCCACCAGTGCAGCGTCAGGTGGGCCTCGACCCCCTTGGCGTGGACGACCGAGGCGATGGGGAGCACCAGGGCCGCAGAGATCAGCCCCTGGACCGCACCCGACAGCACCTTGGCCATGGCCACCAGCCAGATGGGGCACGGCGCCTGCACCCGGTCCTCGATCTCCCGGGTGTACCCGAACTCCTGGGACATGGTGAGGGCCACCGACTGGACACCCTGGAACAGGATGGAGATGCCGACCACCCCGGGGACGAGGATGGTGGCGAAGGCCGACTGGGCGGCCGGGTCGGCACCACCGATGCCCTGGCCGATCTTGGGGAAGACGTAGAGGAACACGAAGCACAGGAGGAATGGCTGGATCAGGGTCCGGGCCACGAACTCGAAGAGGTGCTTGCGCAGGACCACCAGGTCGCGCAGGATCAGCGCCCACAGCGCGGTACGTCCGGCCCCGAACGCGGACTGCTCGGGCCTCATGTGGACGGAGGGGCCGGTGACCCCGGCATCGACGACGGTCATCCCTCGCGCAGCTCCTTGCCGGTCAGGTTGATGAACACGGTCTCGAGGGACGGCTCGGTGACCGAGATGTCGAGGACGGGGAATCCGGCCTCCTCGGCCCCGGTGACCACGGCGGGAAGGAGGCGGTCCTTCCCCTTCACGTGGAGCTCCACGCCCCCGTCGACGGGACGGGTCATGGTGACCCCGGGGATCCGCTCGGTCAGCGCCGCGGCCAGGGCGGCCTGGTCACCCGAGGACACCACGGTGACGATGGTGTCGGCGTTGACCTGGCTCTTCAACGCGGCCGGCGTGTCGAGGGCGAGGATCTTGCCCTTGTCCATGATGGCGACCCGGCCGCAGAGCTGGTCGGCCTCCTCCATGTAGTGGGTGGTCAGGAGGATGGTCTGCCCACCGGCGTTGAGCTGCCGCAGGACCTCCCAGAGGGCCAGTCGGCTCTGCGGGTCGAGCCCGGCCGTCGGCTCGTCGAGGAACAGGACCGCCGGCCGGTGGAAGATGGCCCGGGCCACCATCAGGCGCTGGGCCATGCCGCCCGAGAGGGCGTAGACCGAGGCGGAGGCCCAGTTCTCGAGTTGGAACTGGACGAGGAGCTCGTCGGCCGTCCGGCGGGACTCCTTCGCCGGGATGCCGAAGAGGCGGCCGTGGAAGTAGAGGTTCTCCCACACCGTCAGCTGCCGGTCGAGGGTGTTCTGCTGGCTGACGATCCCCAGGATCTGCTTGGCGAGCGCCGGATGGCGCACCACGTCGATCCCGCCCACGAAGGCCTTCCCCGAGGTCGGGACCACCCGGGTGGTGAGCATGCCCGCCGTGGTCGTCTTGCCGGCGCCGTTCGGGCCGAGCAGCCCGAAGATTTCCCCGGTGGCCACCACCAGGTCGAGCCCGTCGACGGCCCGGAAGTCGGATCCCGCGTAGATCTTGGTCAGGCCCTCGGTCCGGATGACGGCGCGGGCCGGGTCCACCGGACCGGCAGTCGGGGTGGGGGTGGTCGTGGTCATGGCAACGACCCGACCCTACCCCCGGCCCCTCCCGAATCGGACGGACGCGTCCGGCAGCCCCGCCGTCGGTGTCGAGGTCACGTCCCGGTCACCCCGAGGGCACCGTGGGCGGACCGGCGACGTCGACGGGTGGTCGCCGCGGGACGGACGATCGCCGCTACTTGGGCGGCATCCGGATCCCGCCGTCGAGGCGGATGACCTCGGCGTTGAGGTAGCTGTTGGTGGCGATGTGGGCCACCAGCTCGCCGTACTCGGCCGGATTGCCCAGGCGCTTGGGGAAGTTGACCGACTGGGCCAGCACGTCGCGGGCCTCGTCGGGCAGCATGGCCAGCAGCGGGGTGTCGAACAGGCCGGGGGCGATGGCCAGCACGCGGATGCCGACCACGGCGAGGTCCCGTGCCGCCGGGAGCGTCATGCCGACCACGGCGCCCTTGGAGGCCGAGTAGGCCAGCTGGCCGATCTGGCCGTCGAAGGCGGCGACCGAGGCGGTGTTCACGATCACGCCGCGCTCGCCGTTCGCCTGGGGCTCGACCTCGGCCATGGCCGAGGCGGCCTTGGTCATCACGTTGAAGGTGCCGATCACGTTCAGGTCCTGGATGAACTTGAAGGGGGCGAGGTCGTGGGGCGAGCCGTCCCGGTTGATCACCCGTCCGACCCAACCGGTACCGGCGCAGTTCACGGCGATGCGCAGGTTGCCGCCATCGGCCGCCTGGTCGACGGCCTGCTGGCAGTCGTCGGGGTCGGTGACGTCGCCGGCGACGTAGTTCGCCGTGCCGCCGATCTCCTCCACGACCTCCTTGGCCCGCTCCCCGTTGCGGTCGAACACGGTGACCCGCACGCCCACGGTGGCGAGTTTGCGGGCCGTGGCCTCACCGAGGCCCGAGGCCCCGCCGGTGATGATTGCTGAACTTCCGTTGATCTCCATGGGGTCAGGTTACGGGAGCAGCTGCCCCTGGCCCAAACCGGTGCCCGGAGGTGGTCCGGACGGGTCCTGGCGGGCGGCGGCGGCCGTGGCCAGGGCGTCGACCACGTCGTTCATCCGGTCTCCCGAATGTCCCTTGACCCAGGCGAAGGTCACCGGGCGCCCCGGGTCGAGGGCCAGGGCGAAGAGCTCCTCCCACAGATCCCGGTTGGCCACCGGCTTGCCCTGCGAATTGCGCCAGCCCCGTCGGCGCCAGCCCGTGTACCACTGCTGGCGGAAGCAGTTCACGACGTAGGTCGAGTCGCTGACGATGTGCACCGGACCGGGCAGGGACGTCAGGGCGCGGATGACGGCCTGCACCTCCATCCGCTGGTTGGTCGTGTGGGGCTCACCTCCCGCGTCCGACGGACCCCCGTCGACGGCCCACGCCCAACCGCCCGGTCCCGGGTTCCCGAGGCACGACCCGTCCGTGTAGGCGACGGTGGGACCGTCCGTGTCCGAGCCGTCCGCGTCCGATCCGTCCGTGTCCGATCCGTCCGCGTCTGATCCGTCCGGGGGCCGGGGCGGGGGGGCAACCATCTCCCCAGCATGCCCGCTCCCCGGCACCCGGCGGTACCACCGGTGCGTCCCCGCGTGTCGTCCCGGCGGTGGGCCCACGGGCCGGCGGGCATCACCGCGATGGTGCGTTGTGCCCTTCGGGGTGGGATCATGGGAGAGATGCTCTTCGACGGAGTCGCCCACCAGCTCCCGGACCTCGACCCCGAGGAGACCGGTGAGTGGCTGGCCGCCTTCGACGATGTGGTCCGGGTGCACGGGCGGAACCGGGCCCGCTACCTCCTGATGCGGGTGCTCGATCGGGCCCGACAGTCCCAGGTGGACTTGCCGGTCCCGGTCTCGACCCCCTACGTGAACTCGATCCCCTCGGACGCCGAGCCCGAGTTCCCCGGGGACGAGCACCTCGAACGTCGTATCCGGGCCTTCATCCGTTGGAACGCCGCCGTCATGGTGGTCCGGGCGAATCTGCGCTCCGAGGCCATCGGCGGGCACCTCGCCACCTACGCCAGCTCGGCGGCCCTCTACGAGGTCGGGTTCAACCACTTCTTCCGGGGCAAGGACGACGGACCCGGCGACCAGGTGTACTTCCAGGGCCACGCCTCACCCGGCATCTACGCCCGGGCGTTCGTCGAGGGACGTCTGGACGAGGACCAGCTCGACAGCTTCCGCTTCGAGGTGGGTGGGGACGGTCTGTCCTCGTACCCGCACCCTCGGCTGATGCCGGACTTCTGGGAGTACCCGACGGTGTCGATGGGCCTCGGCCCGGTCAACGCCATCGCCCAGGCCCACCTGGCCCGCTACCTGTCCGCCCGGGGTCTCGCCGACACGTCCCGGAGCCGGGTGTGGGCGTTCGTGGGCGACGGCGAGATGGACGAGCCCGAGACGATGGCCCTCCTCGGCATGGCCGGACGGGAGCACCTCGACAACCTCACCATGGTGGTCAATTGCAACCTGCAGCGACTGGACGGACCGGTGCGCGGCAACGGCAAGGTCATCCAGGAGTTCGAGGCCACCCTGCGCGGGGCGGGGTGGAACGTGATCAAGGTGATCTGGGGCCGTACGTGGGACGAGCTCCTGGCCCGGGACGTCGACGGGGTGCTGTTGGCCCGGATGAACGAGACCGTCGACGGGGAGTTCCAGAAGTACGCCACCGAGTCGGGCGCCTACATCCGGGAGCACTTCTTCGGCCCCGACCCGCGCCTGCGTGCGCTGGTGGCGGACCGGACCGACGCCGAGCTGCAGAGCCTCCCCCGGGGTGGGCACGACTACCGCAAGCTCTACGCCGCCTACCGGGCGGCCACCGAGCACACCGGGGCGCCGACCGCCATCCTGGCCAAGACGGTGAAGGGCTGGACCCTGGGTCCCGAGATCGAGTCCCGCAACGCCACCCACCAGATCAAGAAGATGACCAAGGAGCAGCTCCGCACCCTCCGGGACCGGCTGTTCCTCCACGAGGAGATCGCCGAGGCCGACCTCGACGGGGACCTCCCTCCGTACTACCGGCCGGACCCGGACTCGCCGGCCGGCCGGTACCTTGCCGAGCGGCGCCGGGTGCTCGGGGGCCCACTCCCCCGCCGGATCGTCCGGGCCGCACCCCTGCCGGCTCCCGACCCGTCCACCTTCGGCGACCTGCTGGCCGGTTCGGGTCGTCAGGAGGTGTCGACCACCATGGCCTTCGCCCGGCTGCTCCGGTCGCTCACCCGCGACCCGGGGGTCGGGCGGCGGATCGTGCCCATCGTGTCCGACGAGGCCCGGACCTTCGGGCTGGAGTCGCTGATCAGCGAGGTCCAGATCTACGCACCGGACGGGCAGCGCTACACCCCGGTCGACGCCGGCCTGGCCCTGCACTACGCCGAGAGCACCTCGGGGCAGATCCTGGAGGAGGGGATCACCGAGACCGGGGCCACGGCGGCCTTCACGGCCGCCGCCACCTCGTACGCCACCTGGGGGGAGTCGCTGATCCCCTGCTACCTCTTCTATTCGATGTTCGGCTTCCAGCGGGTGGGCGACCTGCTGTGGGCCCTCGGTGACAGCCGGGGCCGGGGCTTCCTCCTCGGGTGCACCGCCGGACGCACCACGCTCAACGGCGAGGGCCTGCAGCACCAGGACGGACACTCGCTGCTGCTGGCCTCCGCCTACCCGTCGGTGGCCGCCTACGACCCCGCCTTCGCCTACGAGGTGGCGGTGGTCATGGAGGACGGGATCCGCCGGATGACCGGTCCCGACGCCGAGGACCGCTACTGGTACCTGACGCTCTACAACGAGAACTACGTGATGCCGGCCCTGCCCATCGACCCGACCGAGGCGGACCGGGTGCGGGAGGGGATCGTGCGCGGCCTGTACCGCTTCGCCCCTCCGCCCGAGGGCCTCCCCCACGACGCCCCCGGGGCCACCCTGCTGTTCTCCGGCACCGCGTGGCGGGCCGCCGACGAGGCCCGGCAGCTCCTGGCCGAGGACTGGGGGGTGGCGGCCGAGACGTGGTCGGTGACCTCGTACAAGTCCCTCCGGGAAGACGGGATCTCCGTCGAACGTCACAACCGGCTGCACCCCGACCTCCCGCCGCGCCAACCACTGGTCACCGCCTCACTGGAAGGATCCCCCGGTCCGATCGTGGCGGTCACCGACTTCGTGCGGGCCGTGCCCGACCAGGTGGCCCGCTGGGCCCCCCGGCGCTTCACCTCCCTCGGCACCGACGGCTTCGGACGCTCCGACACCCGCGAGGTGCTCCGCCGGTTCTTCGAGACGGACGCCGCCCACCTGGTGGTGGCCGCGCTCGAGGGCCTGGAGGCCGACGGTGCCGTGCCCGCCGGCACGGCCGGAGGGGCCATGGTCAAGTACGGGATCGACGCCGACGCCCCGGATCCCTGGTCGGACTGACCGGCGACAGCCCGGTGGGCGCCCGGGTGGCGGCCTCCGCCCGCCCAGGCGGGCACGCCTCGCCGGCGGCGGCCCCGGCGGCACCCCACCGGCCGGCGGCTAGCGTGGGGGCGTGCTCTGGCTCACCGGTGACCCCGATGCGGACGCACTGCTGGCGTCCGAGCCGCTCGCCCTGCTGATCGGCATGGTCCTCGACCAGCAGATCCCCATGGAGCGCGCCTTCAAGGCGCCGGCCGACCTGCGCGAGCGGCTGGGGGGCACCCTCGATGCGGCCGCCATCGCCGCCATGCCACCGGACGAGCTGGTCGAGGTGTTCCAGACCAAGCCCGCCCTCCACCGGTTCCCGCGGTCGATGGCCGGGCGGGTCCAGGACGTCTGCGCGGCGGTGGTCGAGACCTACGGCGGCGACACGGCGTCGATCTGGACCACCGCCACCGACGGCCGCCAGCTGCTGGCCAACGTGAAGGCACTCCCGGGCTTCGGTGACCAGAAGGCCCGCATCTTCGTCGCCCTGCTGGGCAAGCAGATCGGCGTACGCCCCCCGGGATGGGAGAAGGCAGCCGGTGCCTACGGCGAGGCCGGCTCGTTCCGTTCGGTGGCCGACATCGACTCGCCCGAGGCGCTGGCCAAGGTCCGCCAGACAAAGCAGAAGGCCAAGTCCGAGGCCCGGGCCAAACTCCCCAACCCGGGGTGACCAACGCCGGACCCGGGACGGCCGGCCGCGGCGGGCCCGACCGGTGGCACCTGTCCGAACGGCGGCTCTACCTGTGCACACCGGACCGGCCCGACCTCGAGGTCTTCGTGGGGAGGTGCATCGCCGGCGGGGTGGACGTGGTGCAACTCCGGGAGAAGCAGCTCGGCGACGCGGCCCTGGTGGCCCGGGCCGGTCTGGTCCAGCACGTGTGCTCGGCCGAAGGGGTGCCCTTCGTGCTCAACGACCGCCCCGATCTGGCCGCGGCCATGGGAGCGGACGGGGTCCACGTCGGCCAGGACGACCTGTCGGCCGTCGGGGCCCGCGCGGTCGTCGGCCCGGACGTGCTGATCGGCCTGTCGACCCACAGCCAGGAGGATCTGGACGCGGCCCTCGGCGGAGGAGGGTCCTCCGGGGATCCGGCGCCGGTCGACTACCTGTCGGCCGGCCCGGTGGTGCCCACGCCCACCAAGCCCGGGCGCGCCGGGACGGGCACCGGCTACCTGACCGAGGCCACGTCCCGGTCACCGTGGCCGGTGTGGGTCACCGGAGGGGTCGACCCGGGTGCCGTCGCCGGACTGGCCGATGCCGGGGCCCGCCATTTCGTCGTGGTGCGGTGGCTGGTCGGCTCCGACGACCCGGAGCAGGCGGCCCGGACGCTGCGGCGACGGATCGACGAGGCGTTGGCGGAACGGTCGGCCTGACGACTGACGGCGGTCGGCGGTCGGCTGACGGCGCACGGCCGACAGCAGCCGGATCGGGCCGGTGGCACCGGGCCGGCGCTGCCGGTCCGGCGCCGGTCGTTAGGGGCTTCCCGTCCGGCGCTACCGGTGCGGTCAGCCGGCGGCCTGGGCGGGGGCGGCGACGATCCGCGACCCCTTGGGCAGGTTGACCGCAGGGGCCGATCCCACGTGCGAGATGGTCAGGTCGATGCTGCCACCCGGTTCGTTGGCCGTGAAGTTGGACACGTAGTTGCCGGTCACCGTGAAGCGCAGCTTCACGGACTGCCCGTTCTGGGTGACGGTCACCGTGGTGACCGAGCCCGACCGGGTGGACGGGCCCTGCTTGTAGAAGGGGAGGTAGAGGTGGGCCGGGTCCACAGCCTGGGCCCCGGGGCTCTGCTGGGTGTAGAAGATCAGCGGGCTCCCGGCCAGCTTGGCGTCACGGGTCAGGCTGATGTACTCGGTGGAGCCGATGATCACCAGATAGGTGCGCTTCCCCGCACTCTGGATCCAGCCGCCGAGCCGGTCCGGCGCCTGGTAGACGAGGTTCGCCGTCTGGTCACCCTGGGGCGTCTTCTCCACGTCCAACTCGGCGTAGCTGGGAGATTTGAGGGTGATGGTCACCGCCTGGCCGAGGCTGGTCCCGCTCTGGCTCTGCACGATGCCCAGCACCGCCGCGCCGAGGCCCACCACGGTGAGGGCGCCCAGCAGGACAAAACTCAGGTACTTCCGCATGTCTCTCACTTCCGGGACGGGTGGCGGGACCGGGACCGTTCGGCCCGGCGGACCGGCCGGGCACGGGGCCCGGCCCACACGCTACCGGGCGGGACGGCGGTTCAGATGCCGATGCGCTGCGCCAGCAGCTCGCGGTGGTACGACGGATCGCCCAGCATCAGCTCCGAGGACTTGGCCCGCTTGAAGTACAGATGGGCCGGATGCTCCCAGGTGAAGCCGATCCCACCGTGGATCTGGATGGTCTCGGCGGCCGCATGGAAGTACGCCTCGGAGCAGTAGGACTTGGCCAGGCTGGCCACCACGGGGAGCTCGTCGGAGTCCTCCGATGCGGCCCATCCGGCGTAGTAGGCGGCCGACTTCGCCGACTCGACCTCGAGCAGCATGTCGGCGCACTTGTGCTTGATGGCCTGGAAGCTGCCGATCGGGCGCCCGAACTGGATGCGGGTCTTGGCGTACTCGACCGAGCTCTCCAGGCAGCGCTGGGCGCCACCCACCTGCTCGGCGGCCAGCGCCACGGCCGCCAGGTCCAGGGTCTTGGACAGCCCGGCCTCGGCCCCGCCGTCGGTCCCGATGAGCCACGCCGGGGTGTCGACGAACTCCAGCCGGGCCTGCTTGCGGGTCTGGTCCATGGTGGCCAGCGGGGTGCGGGTGAGCCCGGCGGCGTCGCCCTTGACCCCGAAGAGCGAGAGCCCGGCGTCGGTGCGGCCCACCACCAGGATCAGGTCGGCGATGTGCCCGTCGATGACGAAGGACTTGTGGCCGGTGAGCGACCAGCCGTCAGCCGACGGGGCGGCGGACAGGGTGATCCCCTCGGCGTCCCACCGGCCGGAGTCCTCGGTGAAGGCCAGGGTGGCGATGGTCTCCCCCGAGGCGATGCCCGGCAGCAGGTACTCCTGGGCCTTCTGGTCCCCGGAGGTCAGCAGGGCGTTGGCGGCCAGGGCCACCGTGGAGAAGAACGGGGCGCACAGGAGTGACGCACCCATCTCCTCGAGGACGACGATGAGCTCGACGTAGGTGAAGCCGCTCCCGCCGTACACCTCGGGGATGATCAGCGACTGGAGGCCCAGTTGCTCGGCCATCTGCGACCACACCTCGGGGTCGTAGCCCTCGTCCGTCTCCATCAGCCGCCGGACCTCGGTCTCGGGCGACTTGTCGTCGAGGAACCTGCGGACCGACTTACGGAGCTCGTCCTGCTCCTCGCTGAAGGCGAAGTTCATCTGGTTCTCCATCCGGTGGAGTCCCCCACCGGGGACATCATGTGGTGGTGCCCCGTCCGGGGCGGGCCAGCCGACGCCCCGGGGAGGGGCGGCGTGCCCTGTTTGTCTACCAGAAGCGTGCCGCCGGTGACCAACGGGCGGCCGACCGGTGACCACCCCCGGTAGGCTCGGGGAGAGGAGGTTCCCCCCATGGCCGAAACCGTGATCGACTACCAGGACACCGCCGTCGAGGTGCACCGGGTGGTGGTCGGACCGCTGGAGAACAATGTCTACATCGTGCGCTGTCGGGAGACCGGGGACTCCCTGCTCATCGACGCCGCCAACGAGCACGACCTGCTCCTCGAACTCTGCCGTGACCTGCACGTGGGCCAGGTGGTGGAGACCCACGGGCACTGGGACCACATCCAGGCCGTGGAGGCCGTGCGCGACGCCGGGATCGACGTTGCCGTGACCCAGGCCGACGCCGCCATGCTGCCCTCCTACGACCAGATCCTCGAGGACGAGTCGGTCGTCACGGTGGGTCGGCTGCGGGTGGCCACCATCGCCACCCCGGGCCACACTCCGGGCTCGATGTGCTTCGCCGTGGAGAGCACGCCCCTCCTGTTCAGCGGCGACACCCTATTCCCGGGCGGGCCCGGCAACACCTCCTTCGAGGACGCCGACTTCGGGACGATCATCACCTCGATCGAGGGACGGCTCTTCGAGGCCTTCCCGGCCGACACCCTGGTCCTGCCGGGGCACGGGGTGGGAACCACCATCGGCGCCGAGTCGCCGCACCTCGGCGAGTGGGTCGAGCGGGGCTGGTAACGGGCCGGGTGGCCGGGCCCTGGCGGGGGGCCGGTGCTCGGGGCCGGGGCCCCGATCAGACCGCCGTCGACGGGCGACGCGGCTCGCGGACGACCTCGATCTCGGGGGGCAGCCCGGTGATCGACACCCCGCCGGTGACCTCGTCCCCGACCTCGATGGTCACCCGGGACCCGGCGAGGGGGATCCCCTCGACCTTCAGGTAGCCGATCCCCTCGGGGAGGTCCGGGGAGAGCCAGGTCTTGCCGTAGGGGATCCACGGGTCGAGCCGCAGGAGGGTGCGCAGACACAGGAGCGGGGACGCCGCCGACCACGCCTGGGGTGAGCACGAGGTCGGGTAGCCGACGGGCACGTCGAGCTCGCCGCGGTCGAGCCCACTGAACAACTCGGGCAGGCGGCCACCCTGGGACGCCGCCGCGTCGAGCAACCCCAGAATCAACTGCTGGGCGGCCCCGTCGTACCCGTACCGGGCCAGGCCGGCGGCCACGATGGCCGTGTCGTGCGGCCACACCGAGCCACAGTGGTAGCTGATCGGGTTGTAGCCACCGTTCTCCTTCGACAGCGTGCGCAGCCCCCACCCGGTGAACATCGCCGGCGAGACCAGGGCCTGGGCGACCTGGTGGGCCTTGTCCTCGTCGACGATGCCGGTCCACAGGCAGTGCCCGATGTTGGACGTGAGCGAGTCGATGGGCTTCTTGTCGGCGTCGAGGCCGACGGCGAACCATCCCTGCTCCTCCAGCCAGAAGTCCCGGTTGAAGGCGGCCTTCAGGTGGGCGGCCTTGGAGCGGAAGCGGTCGTAGGTGGCGGTGTCCCCGGCCTCGAAGGCGAAGTGGGCGCTGGCCAGGTAGGCACCGTAGGTGTAGGCCTGGACCTCGGCCAGGGCGATCGGCGCCTGCGCCACCCGGCCGTCGGCGTAGCGGATGCCGTCCCAGGAGTCCTTCCAGCCCTGGTTGACCAGTCCACGGTCGGTGGCGCGGCGGTACTCGACGTAGCCGTCACCGTCCGAGTCGCCGAAGTGCTCGATCCATTCGATGGCCCGTACCGCATTGGGCAGCAGCTCGTCGACCAGCTCCCGGGCGACCCCCCAGCGCCGTAGCTCGCCGAGGAGCATCACGAAGAGCGGGGTGGCGTCGGCGGTGCCGTAGTAGATGCTGCCGCCCCCGAGCGACAGGGACGCGGCGTCGCCGAAGCGCATCTCGTGGAGGATCCGGCCGGGCTCCTCCTCGTGGCGGGGGTCCACCTCGGTCCCCTGGAACCGCGCCAGGGTCTGGAGCACGCCGGTGGCCAGGTCGGGGTCGACCAGCAGGGCCATCCAGGCCGTCAACAGCGAGTCGCGCCCGAACACCGTCATGAACCACGGGGCACCCGCCGCCACCACCACCCGTTCGGGATAGTCGGGGTCGAAGATGCGCAGCGCTCCGAGGTCCTCGGCGCTGCGGGCCACCACCTCTTTCAGCACCGGGTGGTCCGTCTGGACCTTGGGGACCAGTCGCCGCCACTCGGCCAGCCGCTCGGTCGGGGTGGCCCGCTCCACGGGCTGGCCACACAGATACTTGGGGGCGAACACGGCGCCGTCGATCACCGGACCCACCTCGATGCAGGTCGTCCACTCGCCACGGGCGGGTACCACCACCTCGAAGGTCAGCAGGCCGGCGGCCACCGAGGCAGCCCCGACCGTGCGGACCTCGACGCCACGGGCCACCGCGCCGCGCCGGTAGGTGTAGGTCAGCGCCACCGAGGCGGCGTCCCGAGGGTGGCCGTCTCCCCGGGGGGCCCGGCCCTCACCGACCTCGGTGGTGATCGCACCGGCGCCGGCGCCGGCGTCGACCCGTCCTTCCTTTACGGCGAAGAGGTCGGCGAAGTCGGCGTCGATCAGCACCTCCACGGTGCAGACGGTGGCCTCGTCCGAGAAGTTGCGCAGGGTCAGCTCCTCGCGCATGCCCTGTCCGACGTGACGGCTGCGGAACACCATCAAGGTCGAGTCGGCCCGTCCGGGCGAGGGCAGGTTGCGGGCCACGAACGTGGCCGAGAACGGGTCGTCGGACACCGCCGCCAGCGACTCGGCCGGGGCCCCGTCGAGCAGGAACTCGAACCGGGAGACGATCCGGGTGTCCCGGAAGAAGAGACCCTGGGCCGCACCCGGGGTGATGTCCCCGGCGGCACCGCTGATGGCGAAGGTGGACTCGTCGACCAGGGTCACCGTCCCGCCACCCGAGTTGAGCTGGGTGACCGGGCCGGCGTAGTTCCAGGGGTCGGACATGTGCGTACCGTACCGCCGACCCACCTGCGGCAGGAATTCCTGCAGGTCAGACCCGGTGGCCGTCCGTCGGTCCCGTCCACGTCCGTATTCCCCCTACCGCCGTAGGGGAAATAGCGGTGAGGGGCTACAATCGACGCCGTGAGCCCCGACGTCGACACCCCTCCCACCCCTACCGAGCCCCTCCTCCAGATCGTCGATCTGCACGCGTCGGTGGAGGGCCAGCCGATCCTGAAGGGGATCGACCTGACGGTGGGGTCGGGCCGGGTCCACGCCATCATGGGGCCGAACGGTTCGGGCAAGTCGACCCTGGCCAACGTGCTCCTCGGCAACCCCGCCTACCAGGTCACCTCGGGTGCCGTCCTGTTCAAGGGTGAGGACATCACCTCGTGGGCCACCGACGTGCGCGGCAAGGCCGGCATCTTCCTCGCCTTCCAGGATCCCGAGTCGATCGGCGGCGTGCCGGTCATCCAGTTCCTGCGCCAGGCCCTGTCCGCCCGCCGGGGCATGGACCTGTCGGTCCTCGAGGTCCGGCTCATGATGATGGAGTGGATGGACAAGCTCGGGATGGATCCCGCCTTCGGGGAGCGCCACCTCAACGACGGCTTCTCCGGGGGGGAGAAGAAGCGGAACGAGATCCTGCAGATGGCCATCTTGGAGCCGGAGCTGGCCATACTCGACGAGACCGACTCCGGTCTGGACGTCGACGCCCTCCGCACCGTGGCCCGCGGGGTCCACACGGTGCGTGAGGCCCGGCCCGACCTCGGTGTGCTGGTGATCAGCCACTACCAGCGGATGCTCGAGGAGCTGGACGCCGACCGGGTCCACCTGCTGGTCGACGGGCGGATCGTGGCCGAGGGAGGGCCCGAGCTCGGCGCCACCCTCGAGGCCGAGGGGTACGACGCATGGCGGAGCTGAGCCCACCCTCGACGACGCCCGCGTTCGACGCCACCACCCTGGCCAAGGACTTCCCCCTCCTCTCCCGTCGGATCCACGGCCACCCGATCACCTACCTCGACTCGGCGGCGTCCTCGCAGCGGCCCACGGTCGTGCTCGACGCCATGCGCGACTACGACGAGACGACCCACGCCAACGTGCACCGCGGCGTGTACTCCATCGCCGAGGAGGCCACCCGCCGCTTCGAGGCCGCCCGGGCCGACGTGGGCCGCTTCATCGGGGCACCCGATCCGAGCCGTGAGGTGGTGTTCACCAAGAACGCCACCGAGGCGCTCAACCTGGTGGCCCACACCTGGGGGCGCACCCACCTGGGCCGTGGCGACGTGGTCGTCCTGACCGAGATGGAGCACCACGCCAACATCGTCCCCTGGCACATGCTGGCGGCCGAGCGCGACCTGGAGCTCCGCTGGCTGGCCGTCGACGACGACGGGCGACTGGTGCTCGACGACCTCGACGCCGTGCTCGACGGGGCCAAGCTCCTGGGACTGACCTGCATGTCCAACGTCCTCGGGACGCTCAACCCGGTGGCCGAGCTCGCTGCGGCCGCCCACGCGGCCGGCGCCGTGGTGGTGGCCGACGCCTGCCAGTCGGTCCCCCACCTGCCCACCGACGTCACCGAACTGGGGGTGGACTTCCTGGCCTTCAGCGCCCACAAGATGTTCGGGCCCACCGGGATCGGCGTCCTGTGGGGACGCGAAGCCCTGCTGGCGGAGCTGCCGCCGTTCCTCGGCGGCGGCGAGATGATCCTCGACGTCCGCAAGGACGGCTTCACCCCGAACGACATCCCGTGGCGGTTCGAGGCGGGCACACCCCCGATCACCGAGGCCATCGGACTGGGTGCCGCCGTCGCCTTCCTGAACGGCATCGGCATGGACGCCATCCGGGCCCACGAGGTCTCCCTCACCCGGTACGCGCTCGACACCCTGCGCACCCGGTTCGGGGACGGCATCCGGATCTTCGGCCCCCCCGAGCCCGAGACCCGTGGCGGGGTGATCTCGTTCGCCTTCGGCGACCTCCATCCCCACGACGTCTCCCAGATACTCGACGAGTACGGCGTGTGCGTGCGTGCCGGCCACCACTGCGCCAAGCCCCTCATGCGGCGGCTCGGGGTGAACGCCACGGCACGGGCCTCCTTCGGCCCCTACAACGACGAGCACGACGTCGACACCCTGGTGGACGCCCTCGAGGCCGCCCGGAAGTTCTTCGGATGAGCGCCCACCGGTACGCTGGCACCCGGGTGTCACCGCACCCCCGGCACGAAGGGACGTCGGTCTGATGCCCGGCCTCGAAGACCTCTATCGGGAGATCATCCTCGACCACTACCGCTCGCCCCGTAACCGGGGTGAGCTCGAGGCACCCCCCGCCGTCCGGGTGGAGGGGTTCAACCCGCTGTGCGGGGACGAGATCGTGGTGACCCTCGACGTCGAGGACGGGGTCGTGGCCGACATCAGGATCGCCGGGACGGGGTGCTCCATCAGTCAGTCGTCAGCCTCGCTCATGTCGGCCGCGGTCAAGGGCAAGTCGGTGGGGGAGGCCCGGGACCTGATCGCCACCTTCAAGGGGATGATGTCCATCCATGAGGCCACCCTGCCCTCGGGCGCCGGAGAGGACGGGTCCGGGTCCGTCGAGGCCCCCGAGCCCGAGGCGATCGACATCGACGCCCTCGGCGAGCTCGCCGCCCTCCAGGGTGTGGTGAAGTTCCCGGTGCGCATCAAGTGCGCCACCCTCAGTTGGAACACCCTGTCCCAGGGCCTGGACGAGGCGACCGCCGCCCACTGAGCTCCAACCGGGGCGCCCTGCGGTCCGGTCCGGCGTCCGTCGGGGGAGGGCCGCTCAGCAGGGGGTCGGGTCGAAGTTCGTCTGGACGGTCGTGGTGGTGGCGGCGGTCGTCGTGGTCCCCGGGGTCGTCCCCCCGTTCGAGTACGTGGTGGCCGAGGCGGTGGTCGTGGTGGTGGTGGCCGGCACCCCGTAGGGTCCGGGGGGCGGCGTGAGCGGGACCGGGGCCGGGGCGCCGAGGAACTGGCTGATCACCTGGTCGGCCTGGGGCTGCTGGACGTAGAGGACCGAGCCGAGCGAGCCGAAGTCGGACGACTCCGCCGAGTAGGTGGGCAGGGTCGCCGTGGCCAGGGACGTGGAGGAGAACGTCCGGAACTGCTGGGCCAGGGAGACCAGCTCCTTGACGGTGAACGTCGAGTCGATGGTCACGCCCTGGACGACCGAACCGATGAAGGCGTTCAGGGTGAGCGGGTTGTACTGCTTCTCCGCCTGGTTGATCAGCGCCTTGAGGAAGGCGTTCTGCCTCTGGATCCGGCCGAAGTCGCTGGTCCCGTCGTACTGCCAGTAGCCGTCCTCGTAGTACTGGTAGTGGCGGCTCCGGGCCACCGCCAGCGAGTACCCGCCGTTCAGGTGCTGACAGCCGGCCGAGGTGATGTCGAGCCCGGTGTACACGTCCTTGGCCGGGAAGGGGAAGTCGAGGTTGACCCCTCCGATGGCGTCCACGGCACCCCGGAAGCCGACGAAGTTCAGCTGGACGACGTGGGCGATCGGGATCCCGAAGTTGGCCTCGATGGTCTGGACCAGCTGGTCCGGACCGGTGTTGTAGGTGGCGTTGATCCGGTTGTACTCGCCGATCTGGCTGGTGTCGCCGGCCACGTGGACGACGGTGTCCCGGGGGATGGAGAGCACGCTGACCTGCCCGGTGGCCGGGACCACGTGGACGATCTTGACGACGTCGCTGCGTTGGCCACCGGCGTTGGCCGTATTTCCGTAGGCCTGCTGGTCGGTGGAGCTGAACCCCGTCCGCGAGTCGGATCCGATGAGCAGGACGTTGAACGGGTTCCCGGCGGGGACCGCCCGGAGGTGCCTGACCGTGACCTTGGCCACCTGGTTGAACCGGTACTGGACGTAGGCGTACCCGGTGCCGAGGGCCACGATGGCCAGGGACACCAGGACGACCCCGGAGAGCAGCACCCAGTCGAGCCACGTCCGCTTGGTCTTGGCCTTCGTGGCCCGCGTCCGGGTGCCGCCGGATGCCTTGGTGGAGGCCGACCGGCGCCGCTCCTGGCGGGTCATCCGCGTGCCCAGGTCAGCCGCCGCCGACACGGCCGCCGCCGCCGGCACCGTGGGCGAGCCGGTGGTGGGGTCGGACCCGGAGCTGGGGTCGGAGCTGGAGCTTGGGTCGGACCCGGAAGGGGCGGGCGGATCACCGCCGGGGGCCGGGGGGGCCACCGGATCCGGGGTGGACGCCGCAGTCAGGCCCGCATCCGCAGGCACGCCCGCTGCGCCAGGTGCACCCGCATCCGCAGGTCCGCCCGCATCGGGGGCCGGGGTCGCCGTGGCGGACGCTCCGGGATCGGCACCGTCGGTACCCCGCTGCCGGCTGTGGGCGCCCCGTCGGCGTCGGTCTCGGCGGGCCATCGCCTGACGCTACCAACCCCGGAGTCGCCCGTCGGGGCACCACGGCGGGATTTCCCGCCCGTCCGCCCGATGCCGTTGCCGAACGGCTGCCAACACCGGTGGCGGACGAGGTGCCTCAGGCGTAGGCGGCGTAGCCGGTCCGGTCGACGACCTCGGCCAGCTCCGCGCCCCCGGTGGCCACCACCCGGCCGCCGGACAGCACGTGGACCACATCGGGGTGCAGCACGTCGAGCAGGCGCCGGAAGTGAGTGATGGCGAGCACACCCAGCCCCCATTCCGTGGTGGCCTCCTGTACGCGACGGCCCACGTCGGCCAGCGCGTCGACGTCCAGTCCCGAGTCGATCTCGTCGAGGACGGCGAACCGGGGGCGGAGCACACCGAGCTGCAGGGTCTCGTTGCGCTTCCGCTCGCCCCCCGACAGGTCGACGTTGAGCGCCCGGTCGAGGAAGCGCGGGTCGAACCCGATCCGCACCGCCTCCTCCCGCAACCGCCCGCCGACGTCGGCCCCGTCACCCTCGGCGCCCGACGGCCGGGCGGCCGTCAGCGATTCGGTGAGCGAGACACCGGGCACCTCGATGGGGTGCTGCATGGCCAGGAAGAGCCCGGCCCGGGCCCGCTGCCACGTCGGCAGCGACAGGAGGTCGACACCGTCGAGGGTCACCGACCCGCCGAGCACCTCGTAGCCGGGTCGGCCCATCAGCACGTGGGCCAGCGTGCTCTTGCCCGACCCGTTGGGGCCCATGACGGCGTGCACCTCGCCGCTGCGGACCGTCAGGGACAGCCCTTGCAGGATCTCGCGTCCGGGGATGCCGGCACGCAGATCCTCGATGACCAGCTCGCCCGTGCTCACGGGACCACCACCGACACGTCGTCGCCCGTCACGACCACCTGGTAGACGGGCACCGGTCGGGTGGCCGGCAACGAGCACGGCTCGCCGGTGCGGAGATCGAACGTCGATCCGTGCTTCGAGCACTCGATCTCGCACTCCGCGGGCCACACCTCGCCGTCGGCCAGTGAGAAGTCCTCGTGGCTGCACCGGTCGCCGACGGCGTGGAAGTCGTCGCCGATGCGGACGAGCGCCACCCGCAGGCCGGCCACGTCGAACCGACGGGCCTCCCCCGGGGCCAGGTCGTCCACGGCGCACAGCCGGGCGGTGGCGGCCCCCACCGATGTCTCCGGTCCGGTCGGCTCAGCCACGGGTGACCCCCGAGCGTTCGGCCAGGGACCGGCCGACCAGGTCGCGGACCCCGGGCAGGGGGACCTGGTCGGCGATGGAGTCGAAGAAGCCGGCGACGATGAGCTGCTCGGCCCGCTCGGGCTCGACGCCGCGGGACTCGAGGTAGTAGCGCTGGTCCTCGTCGACCGGACCGACCGTGGACCCGTGACTGCATTTCACGTCGTTCTCCTCGATGTCCAGGTTCGGCACCGAGTCGGCGTGGGCCCCCTCGTCGAGCACCAGGTTGTGGTTGGTCTGCATGGCGTCGGACCTGACCGCCCCGCGGCGGACCCGGATCAGCCCGCTGTAGACCGAGTGCGAGGTGTCGGCCACCGCGCCCATGAACAGCAGGTCGCTGGTGGTCCGGGGTGCCCGGTGGTCCTGGAGGGTGCGGAAGTCGAGCATCTGGTCGTCACGGCCGATGAATGCGGCCCGCAGGCTGCTGGACCCCGAGTCGCCCTCCAGGGCCGAGTCGGTCCGGAGGCGCGCGTAGCCGCCGCCCAGGGCGACGGCGTAGCTCGAGAGGCTGGCCCGCGCCCCGATGGTGCTGGCCTGGTGGGCGATCTGCCAGGTGGAGGATCCGAGCGACTGGATGGAGACGTAGGCCAGGGACGCGTCGTCGTCCACCTGCAGCTCGGTCACCGGGACCACCAGTCGCTCGGCCGGCGAGGTGTCCCCCGGGGCCCAGTCGGTGTGTCCGTCGGCCAGGAGTCCGGTGTCGGCGTCGACCACGAGCTCGATGACACCGGCCGCGGCTCCGGCGCCGGCCCGGACCACGGTCCGGGGGAACACGGCCGTGCCGGCCGCGCCCGACACCACGTGGACGATCACGACGGGATCGGCGACGGCCGCCCCCGGCCGGATATCGACCACCACCGGATCGAGGGCGAAGGCGTCGTTCAGCAGGGGGAAGTCGTGGGCGTCACCGAGGACGACCCCCAGCAGGTCCGCCCCGCCCGGTAGATCGGCGACCCGGTCCAGGCCGATCTGCTCGTCCCCCGCGGTCGACGCCAGGGTGGCCAGGATCCCGTCGATGGTGACCACCAGCCCGCTGCGGGGGCCGAGACCGGCCACCAGGGCGTGGATCCGGTCGGACACCCCGGGACCGGCATCCCCCCCGGCACGGGACGACCCGACCGGCTGGAACCGGTCGAGGTCCAACCGGTCGATGCGGCTGTAGCGCCAGACCTCGTCCTTCTCGGTGGGGAGCGGGGACGAGGCGAAGGCGTCGGCCGCGGCGGTGCGCCGTTCGACCAGCCAGGGGGTGCCGGGCAGGCCGGCGGCGTTCTCGGGGGTGAAGGTGGACAGAATCGGTACCTCTCGCGGAGCGAGGCCCGTCGGACGAGCCTCTCCGTCCATACTACCGGCCCGCCGCACCCCTCCCGCCGGGCCGGGGGCCCGCCGCCACCACGGCGACGGGGCCCCGTCGAGCGCCCTACGCTGGGTGTCCATGACGGCCTCCCCCATCGACGCGTTCTCCTCCGACGTCCTCACCATCGAGGCGGACGGTCACGTGGCCACCCTGTGGCTCGACCGTCCCGAGAAGCGCAACGCCATGGGCCCGGCGTTCTGGAGCGACCTCCCGGTGGCCGTGGCCGCCATCACCGACGATCCCGGGATCCGGGCCGTGGTGATCGCCGCCCGGGGCCCCCACTTCTCGGTCGGCCTCGACCTGGTGGCCATGTCGGACATCAGTGCCGGTCCGCCGTCGGCCGACGGCAGCCGGCCCTCGGCGGTGGCCAGGGCCCGCCACGCCCGCAGCGAGATCGTCCGGTTGCAGGCCTCGGTCACCGCAGTGGCGGACTGCCCCCTGCCGGTGATCGCCGCCATCCAGGGTTTCTGCATCGGCGGCGGCGTGGACCTGGCGGCGGCCTGCGACATCCGCCTGGCCAGTGCCGACGCCCAGTTCTCCGTGCGCGAGGCCAAGGTCGCCATCGTGGCCGACATCGGGAGCCTGCAGCGGCTGCCGGCCATCATCGGCAAGGGGCACGTGGCCGAGCTCGCCTTCACCGGCAAGGACATCACCGCCCAACGGGCGCAGGCCATCGGACTGGTCAACCAGGTGAGCGCCGACGCCGACGCCGTGGTGGCCGACGCCCGGGCCCTGGCCGCCGAGATCGCCGCCAACTCGCCGCTCGCCGTGCAGGGCACCAAGGCGGTGCTCGCCGCCAGTGAGGACAGGTCGGTGGCCGACGGCCTCGACTACGTGGCCACCTGGAACGCCGCGTTCCTCGCCTCGGACGACCTGAAGGAGGCCATGACGGCCTTCCTGGAGAAGCGCCCGGCCCACTTCACCGGGACCTGAGGACCTCCCCGGTACCTGAGGCCCTCTGCCCGAGGTCCGCTCCCGGGGCCCTGAGGCCTGTTCCTCGGGCCCGAGGCCCGCACCCGGGACCCGGGACCACCGCCACCCCGGCCGGGATGGCCACCGGGCCGCTCAGCGGCGGCGGCGCCACCACTTCCGCCCACTCTTCTCGTCCTCCTTGCGCACCTCGGCGAGGACGTCGGGCGCCACGGAATTGACGATCTCCTCCGCCTGGTCGAGGAGGGCGGCGGCCTCGTCCCCCGGGACCTCGGGCATGGGCTCGAGCGCCGGCTCGACCAGGGAACCATGGGCCCAGCCCACGTCGGCCAGCCGCGGGGCGTACGACGGGCAGTTGTCCGGGCACTTCCACGGGGCCTCGGGCGCCAGGTCGAGCACGCAGAAGCGGGCCACCTCGCCCGAGTCGTAGGTCCGGCTCTGGAAGTGCTTGCACTCTTCACGCATCGGCATGGGGGCTCCCTCGTCGTCTCCGTGCACATTGTGGCGCAGCCGGGCCCACCTGTCGGCTCGGCCCGGCCTCAGCCGATGGAGCCCTCCATCTGTAGCTCGATCAGCCGGCTCCACTCCACCGCGTACTCCATCGGCAGCGTCCGGGTGATCGGCTCGATGAACCCGTTCACGATCATGCCCATGGCCTGGGTCTCGGACAGCCCCCGGCTCATCAGGTAGAAGAGCTGGTCGTCGCCGACCTTGGAGACGGTCGCCTCGTGGCCGATGCGGGCGTCACGCTCCCCCACCTCCATGTACGGCTTGGTCTCCGAGACGGAGGTGTCGTCGAGGAGGAGGGCGTCGCAGCGCACGAAGCTCTTGGCGTGCTTCGCCCCCTCGTCCACGTGGACGAGGCCCCGGTAGGTGGTGATCCCGGCGTCCTTGGAGATGGACTTGGACACGATGGTCGACGTGGTCTCGGGGGCGGCGTGGACCATCTTGGCCCCGGCGTCCTGGTGCTGCCCGGCGCCGGCGTAGGCCACCGACAGCACCTCGCCCGAGGCCTTCGGACCCATGAGGTAGACGCTCGGGTACTTCATGGTGAGGCGGGAGCCGATGTTGCCGTCGATCCACTCGACGTGCGCCTCGGCCTCGGCCCGGGCCCGCTTGGTCACCAGGTTGTAGACGTTGTTCGACCAGTTCTGGATGGTGGTGTAGGTGATCCGCGAGCCCTCGAGCGCGACCAGCTCCACCACCGCACTGTGGAGGGAGTCCGTGGTGTACACCGGGGCCGAGCAGCCCTCGATGTAGTGCACCTGGGCGCCCACGTCGGCGATGATCAGCGTGCGCTCGAACTGGCCCATGTTCTCGGCGTTGATCCGGAAGTAGGCCTGCAGCGGCTGGTCGACCACCACGTTCGGCGGCACGTAGATGAAGGAGCCGCCCGACCACACGGCCGAGTTGAGGGCGGCGAACTTGTTGTCGTTGGGCGGGATGATGGTACCGAAGTACTTGCGCACCAGGTCCGGGTGCTCGCGCACGGCGGTGTCCATGTCGCAGAAGATGATGCCCAGGGCCTCGAGGTCCTCGCGGTTGCGGTGGAACACGACCTCGGACTCGTACTGGGCGGTGACCCCGGCCAGGTACTTGCGCTCGGCCTCGGGGATGCCCAGCTTCTCGTAGGTGTTCTTGATGGCGTCGGGCAGGTCGTTCCAGTCCTCGACCTGACCCGACGTGGGCTTGATGTAGTAGTAGATGTCGTCGAAGTCCAGGTCGGGCATGTTGACGGCGAACCACTCGGCCATCGGACGCTTCTCGAAGCGCTGGAGGGCCCGGAGCCGGAAGTCCCGCATCCAGTCGGGCTCCTTCTTCATGGCCGACATCTCGCGCACGATGGCCTCGGACAGGCCCTTCTTGGGCTTGAAGACGTAGTCCTCCGCGTCGGACCACCCGAGCTTGTACTTCCCGAGGTCGAGTTCGGTGGCGGTCATGCGCGCTCCTGGTCGGTGGGCGGGGACGGCAATTACCCCTATGCAGATAGTAACAACTCGGCCGACCCGGTCGCGCGGTGCCCCGGCGGCGGCTCTGCGTACCTGGTCGTCGTGCCATTGTGTGCGGATGGCCGACCGCACCCGCCCCACCCCAGCCACCGTCCCGTCCGCCCCACCGGTGGCCGAACGGCGGCCGGTGACCCTCGAGGCCCACGGGGACACCCGGGTGGACGACTGGTACTGGCTCCGCGACCGGGACGACCCGGCCGTCATCGCCCACCTCGAGGCGGAGAACGCCTACACCGAGGCCGAACTGGCCCGCACCGTCCCACTGCAGGAGGCGATCTACGCCGAGATGGTGGCCCGCATCCAGGAGACCGACCTGTCGGTCCCGGTGCGCAAAGGGCCCTGGCGCTACTACAGCCGCTCCGTCGAGGGGAGCAGCTACGGGATCCAGTGCCGCCGGTCGGTCGAGGGCGGGGACGACCGCGAGCACGTCCTGCTCGACGAGAACCAGCTCGCCGAGGGCCACGACTACTTCTCCCTGGGCAGCTTCTCGATCAGCCCCGACCACCGGTGGTTGGCGTACGCCACCGACACCACCGGCGGCGAGCGCTACACCCTGCGCTTCCGCGACCTCGAGGGCGGCCTCGACCAGCCCGAGGCGATCGAGGGCACCTCGGCCGGGGTGGCCTGGGCCAACGACGACACCACCGTCTTCTACGTCCGGGTGGACGAGACGATGCGCCCGTTCCAGCTGTGGCGCCACCGGGTCGGTACCGACCCCGGGTCCGACGTACTCCTCCTCGAGGAGCCCGACGACCACTTCTTCCTCGGCGTCGGCCGCACCAAGGACGACCGGTTCGTCCTGTGCGGCTTCCACTCCCAGATCACCTCGGAGATCCGGGTGCTCGACGCCGACGACGCCGAGGGCGACTTCACGGTGTTCGACGCCCGGCGCCACGGCGTGGAGTACGCCGTGGACCACGACCGGGGCGACCCCGCCACCGGCCGGCCGGCCCGCTTCCTGGTGGTGACCAACGACGGGGCCGAGGACTTCCGGTTGATGGAGGCCCCCGACGACGCCCCGGGACGTGACGGGTGGCGCGAGGTCATCGGGGCCCGCCCGGGCGTCCGGCTCGACGGGGTCGACCCCTTCGCCGGCCACCTCGTCCTCTACGAGCGCGAGGGCGGTGAGACCCGCATCCGGGTGATCGACCACGCCACCGGGGCCTCGACCCCGGTGGCGCAGCCCGAGTCGCCGTCGACGGTGTGGGGCGACGCCAATCCCGAGTACGACTCGACCGTCCTGCGCTACGGCTACACCTCGCTCACCACCCCCCGGTCGGTCTTCGACCTCGACCTGGTGGACGGGGGGCTGACCCTGCTGAAGCGACAGCCCGTCCTGGGCGGATTCGACCCGTCCCAGTACCGGACCGAGCGGCAGTGGGCCACCGCACCGGACGGCACCCGGGTCCCGATCTCCCTCGTCTACCGGCCCGACCTGGTGACCCGGCCGGGGGACGGCGTCGGCGGCGGGGCCCCCTGCCTCCTGTACGGCTACGGCTCCTACGAGATCTCGGCCGACCCCTCGTTCTCGAGCCTGCGCCTGAGCCTGCTGGACCGCGGGTTCGTCTACGCCATCGCCCACGTCCGGGGCGGTGGCGAGCTGGGGCGGCACTGGTACGAGGACGGGAAGTTCGCCGCCAAGCCCCACACGTTCTCGGACTTCGTCGCCTGCGCCCGCCACCTGGTGGACGGGGGATGGACCACGCCGGAGCGCCTGGCCGCCCGGGGAGGCAGTGCGGGCGGACTGCTGATGGGGGCGGTGGCCAACCTGGCCCCCGAGCTCTTCGCGGCGATCGTCGCCGAGGTCCCGTTCGTCGACTGCCTCACCACCGTGCTCGATGAGACCCTCCCGCTCACCGTGATCGAGTGGGAGGAGTGGGGCAACCCGGTCGAGGACCCGGAGATCTACGCGGTGATGAAGGGCTACTCCCCCTACGACAACGTGGCGGCCACCTCGGCCGACGGCGGCGCGGTCCGGTACCCGGACATCCTGGCCACGGGGGGGCTGACCGATCCCCGGGTCGGGTTCTGGGAGCCGGCCAAGTGGGTGGCCCGGATCCGCGCCGCCAATCCGGTGAACCGTGTACTGCTGAAGATGGAGATGGGCGCCGGTCACGGGGGACCGTCCGGTCGCTACGACGCCTGGAAGGACGAGGCGTTCGTCTTCGCCTTCGTCCTCGACGCCCTGGGGCTGGCCGACGTGGCACCGGTCCCGGCACCGGGGAGCCCCTCCGCCTGAGCCCCTCCCCCTGATCCCTCCGGCTGATCCCTCCGGCTGATCCCTCCGCCGTCCCCCTGCGGGCCGCGCCTCGGTGTTCGCGGGTCAGGTGCCGGTGGCCGAGGTGGTGGCGGTGGCCCCCGACCCGGTGGCGGTCGTGCTGGTCGTCGTGGAGGTGGTCGAGGTCGCCGCCGCCGCAGCCACCGCACCGGGCGACGGGGTGAACGTGGCCACGAAGGGGGTCCGCAGCGGGGTGGGGAACACCACCGGAATGGTGTTCACCGTGAGGGTCAGCGTGGGGGTGCCGAACTGGACCGTGGTGGCCCCGGTCGCCTGGATGTTCTGGACCGTGCCGGCCGAGAGCTCCCCGGCCCACAGCGTCGCCCCCGTGGCCACCGTGTCCACCTGCACCCAGCAGGAGCCGGTACCGGTGGCGGTGATCTGGTACGAGGCGTTGGGCACCGTGTAGTCGGCCGAGGTCCCCGACGAGGAGGTCGAGGTGGCCACGAACTTGGTCGGCAGCGTCGTGGGCGTCGGACGGGTGGTGGGGGTCGGCCGGGGCTTGGTCGTGGTGGCGGTCGGACGCGGGCCGGTGCCCGTGGTGGTGGTGGTCGCCGAGGCGCGGTTACCGGTGCGCGACTTGTGGCTGCCGATGACGGCCAGGGCGGCCACCACGGCGACCACCAGCACGGCCACGGCGATCCCGGTGCCGCCGCGGCGCCGGTGGTTCATCGAGTCGAGCGCCATCCGCTGGGCACGGGCGCTCCGGGGCGAGGGGGAGGTGCCCGCCGGGGCGGCCGGCCGGCCGTGGTCGACCGGGCGGGCGTCGTCGAAGACGATCGGTGCGTCCGGGTCGGGGAACTCGTCGGTCCCCCGCACCGGGACCGGGGGCACCACCGCTCCCCCGGCGCCGCCGGTCCCCCCGGGATCCACCCGACGGACGACCGGTCGCACGGTCGGGGGACCGATCCGGTCGCTCAGGTGCTCCAGGGTGCCGAGGGCGTGGTTGTAGTTCCGGACCGAGTGGACGTCGTCCCCCCGGGGTCGGCGGACCAGGGCGACCGCGACGGCCACCACCACCACGATCACCAGGAGGAACGCCACGGCCCACATCCGGTCTATTCAACCCCGAAACCGGCCGGGGTCGCGGGGCGGAGGAGCCCGCGGTGCCCCGGAGCGGCGCCGGGACACCCCGACGCCCCTGGTGGCGCCCTTAGACGGCCGTCACCGCCGTCATCCCGCCGTCGACCGTCAGCTGGGCCCCGGTCACGAAGGAGGCCTCGTCGGAGAGGAGGAACCGGATCGGGCCGGCGATCTCGTCGGGGGTCGAGATCCGCTGCAGGGGCGTCCGCTCCTCCAGCTGCTCGCGGAACCCGGGTAGCGCGAACGCCGGCTCGAGCATGGGCGTGGCCACCGCTCCCGGGCAGACGGCGTTTACCCGGAACCCCTCGGTGGCGAACCGCTGGGCGAGCGACCGCATCACCCCGAGCACGCCACCCTTGGAGGCGCAGTAGGCGGTGAGCACCGAGTTCCCGAACAGGCCCTCGATCGACGAGACCAGGACCACGGCCGACCCCGGACCGGCGGCTCGGAAGGGGGCCAGCAGGTGACGGCAGATGATGGCGGCGGCCCGCACGTTGACGTTCAGGGTCTCGTCCCACACGGCGTCGTCGATGTCGTCGACCAGGGCCGCTCCGGGAACGCCGGCGGCATGGACGAACCCGCCCAGCGAGCCGAGGGCGTCAGCGGCCGTGGCCACCGCCGGTGCGATGGCCGGCGACCGCGCCACGTCCACCTCGGCGGCGTGGGCCGCCACCCCGAACTCCCGGCAGCGGGCCACCGTCTCCTCGGCCCCGTCGGCGTCGATGTCCCACACGGCCACCGGGCGGCCCACCTCGGCCAGGGACAGGGCGGTGGCCCGTCCGATCCCCGAGGCGCCCCCGGTCACCAGGACGCCCGTGCCGGGCGAGCCCAGGCGGTCGATCGCGGGTGGGACGGTGGGCGCATCGGCGGTGGGGGTCATGCCCCGAGTCTCCCAGACGGGCGGCTCGGTCCACCGGGCGATTCCGGCGATCGCGGCCACGGGCCGGGCCCGCCGGGCGGCCC
>Ga0302196_10000156_pt1 | contig 67506 bp, 61 predicted proteins | sample II_Bog_N1_3_FD_198794 | JGI IMG/M metagenome (GOLD analysis project Ga0302196, IMG submission 198794) | Peat permafrost microbial communities from Stordalen Mire near Abisko, Sweden - II_Bog_N1_3 | ecosystem: Environmental > Terrestrial > Soil > Wetlands > Peat | place: Sweden: Abisko... | reverse complement strand
GTCGGATACTCGACCCCTAGCGGATCGGCGCTGTGCTTGGTGATGTCAACGATCCAATAGGTGCCCGAGTCGTCTCCGCCTTCGGTCTTGACGATCATGTGGTTGAAATCGTCGCTGAACGAGATCAGGTGGGGCACATAGCCGTCGAAGGCCTTGTAGGCGCCCGCCAGTTTTGCTTGGAGCGCTGGGGCGAACAACGTCCATTCGCCCTGATCTCCCTCTTTGTGGGCGCCAATCCACAGGCCGGTCAGCCGGTCGGTCAAGGCGCCGGACATGCCTGCGACGTCGTCGACGGTCTTGATGGTTCCGCCTGCCAGGGGAACCTCTTGATAGGTCGAACCGGCCTCGCCGTCCGATTCGAGCAGCACTGTGTCAGGCGACCTGCCCAGACCGTCCAGACTCGGAAAACCGATCGCCTGACGGCCTGACGCGATCACCGCCTCGTGGCGCTGCATAGCCTGCACCGTCCAGTCGCCGGTCTTTTGATTGTAGAGCATCCGTGCGACGACCGCGCCGTCCGGACCGATAAGCCAGTCCACTGAATTGATATCGCTCTTGGTCTGCATCTCCATCTGACCATTGTCGAGATCGACCCGGTAGATGTCGGGATACAACGAGCCGTTGGCGTCCATTTTTAGTTCGTTGCTATGGGTTCCGTCATAGCTGAACGCCCCGAAGAAGCCGTACCAATGGCCGCCGATCTGGGCTGTGCCGTACTCGCCGACGACGACTGGCGCCACCCGTTCCTGGTCGGCCTGTTGAAACACGCCGAAGGCCTTGTGCGTGGCGACATTGACCACCATCACGGAGGAGGTTTCGGCCTTAGACACCGTCATATCGTGGCCGAGTTCTTGGGTCTTGCTGGTCGAGATCAGCAAGTGGTCATCCCCGGCCCAGCCCAGCCCCTCGATCTTGGCGGCGCCGACCAGGAAGCTGTCGATCAATTTGTTGTCCGTGGTCGCGACGATGACTCGGCGTGCGCCCTGGACCCTGGCGATATAGGCGTAGCGGGAGCCGGAGGGCGAAAGGGTCACGTGTTCCCACGCGGGCAATTTGCCATAATCCTCGACCGGTGGCGGGCCGGCCTGTACAGCGTCGGCCGGCGCGGTCTGAGCCTGCGCCGCCGACGCGAACGCCAGCACAGCGACGAGCAATATGATGCTGCGAACCATAGATAGGCCTCCCCTTGGACACACCTCTGACGGTCGCATACCTGGACGTCAAGGCTTGGCGCCCCCAATGCCGGCCCAAGGCTGCGGCCTCGCCTAGGGCCCAACGATGCGCATAATCGCCGGCGCCTATCGCGGACGCGCCCTGGTCGCGCCTGAGGGGCAGGCGACGCGGCCGACCTCGGATCGGGCGCGGCAGGCGGTGTTCAATGTGTTGGAGCACGCGGCTTGGGCGCCGGGCCTGGCCGGCCTGCGGGTCATCGATCTGTTCGCCGGTTCGGGGGCGCTGGGGCTGGAGGCGCTGTCGCGCGGGGCCGCCTTCTGCCTGTTCGTGGAGACGGATCCGGCGGCGCGCGGCGCGATCCGCGACAATGTCGAGGCCCTGGGGGCCAAGGGCGAGCTGTTCGGCCGCACCCGTATTCACCGCCGCGACGCCACCGACCTTGGACCGCGCCCGGCCGGGGACGGCGCGCCGTTCGACCTGGCCTTTCTCGATCCGCCCTACGCCAGGGGTCTGGGCGAGCGCGCCCTGGCCGAGCTGGCCGCCGGCGGCTGGCTGGCGTCCGGCGCCCTCATCGTGTTCGAGCGCGGCGCAGACGAGCCGGCGGCGCAGACGCCGGGGTTCGAGACCCTGGACGAGCGGGCCTATGGCGCGGCGCGGGTGGTGTTCCTGCGGGTGGAGTGAGCAAGTAATACTAACCGCCTTTGATCCAAACCTGCGCGGCGCTCTGTGTCTTACGTCATCCTGAGCCGGAGCGAAGCGACGAGTCGAAGGACGCAGGCGGCCGCAGCCCCGTGCGGTGCTTCGACTCGCGCCAAGGGGCGCGGCTCAGCATGACGTCGTAAAGGTAGGTCTCAAAGGCGGTTAGTATACGGCAGGTTGTGACCCGTCGCTCCGAGGCGAGCGGCGCCGGTCGCACGCCTCAACCCCCCGCTGCGCGGCCCTTCGGGTTTCAGGGGTTGACCCCTGCGCCCGGCTCCGCTCAGGGCTTCGCATGATCTCTTGCGAGATCTCCGCTTCGACAGACGAAGCAGAGGCGCTACGGGGATCCCGAGTCTGGCCGGTCGCTGTCCGATCTTCTGATCGATCGTCTTCTCTGGAAGCAGATCGCGCCAACGATCTTGCCAAGCCTGAAGCGGGGGTTGAGGCGACCGACCGGCTCCGCTCCCGCCCCTGACGAGTAGCAACCTGCACGACTTCGGCTGCCGCCTCACCGCCGCCCGAACAGCCGCTCGATATCGGCCAGCTTCAACTCCACATAGGTTGGGCGGCCATGGTTGCATTGGCCGGAATGGGGCGTGGCCTCCATCTGGCGCAGCAGGGCGTTCATCTCCGCCGCCGACAGCCGCCGGCCGGCGCGGACCGAGCCGTGGCAGGCCATGGTCCCGCACACCGCCTGCAGCCGCTCGGCCAGGGCCAGGGCGGCGCCGTTTTCGGCGAGATCGTCGGCGATATCGCGGATCAGGCCGCCGACATCGGTCTCGCCCAGCAGGGCCGGGGTCTCGCGCACCAGGATGGCGCCGGGTCCGAAGGCCTCGATGATCAGGCCCAGGTCGGCCAGCTCGCCGGCCTTGTCGGCCACCCGCTCGGCTTCCGCCGGGTCCAGATCGACCACCTCGGGCAGCAGCAGGGCCTGGCGCGCCACGCCGCCGGCCGCCAGCTCGACCTTCATCCGCTCATAGACCAGCCGCTCATGCGCCGCGTGCTGATCGACGATCACCACCCCATCGCGGGTCTGGGCGACGATATAGGTCTCATGCACCTGGGCGCGGGCGGCGCCGAGCGGGTAATGGGTCGGATCGACGACGGTCTGGTCCGGCGCGTCGTCGCGCGTGAACGCCGCGGCGACCTCGGCGAGCAGCCCCATCGAAGGCGCGGCGGGCTCGACCCGGGCTGACACCCCGTCAAGCCCAGGCAGGGCCGCCGTCGCGTTTGGCGTCCAGCCGCCTGATCGCCAGGCCGAATAGCCGGCGGCGCTGGGCGCGGCGATCGCGCCCGGGCGAAAGCCGCTGAACGCCTGGCCGGCGACGGTGGTCGACGCCCGGTGTCCGGCCCCGGCCAGGGCGTGACGCAGGGTGCCGACGATCAGCCCCCGCACCAGGGCCGGATCGCGAAAGCGCACCTCGGCCTTGGCGGGGTGAACGTTGATATCGACCAGCTCCGGCTCCAGCTCGACATAGAGGGCGGCGGTCGGGTGCCGGTCGCGGGCGAGAAAATCGGCATAGGCGGCGCGCAGGGCGCCTTGCAGCAGCCGGTCACGCACCGGCCGGCCATTGACGAACAGGTATTGGTGGCCGGCGTTGCCGCGCGAATAGGTCGGCAGGCCGGCGTAGCCGCTCAGCCGCACACCTTCACGCGCCTGGTCGATCAGCAGGGCGTTGGCCTCGAACTCGCCGCCCAGCACCGCCGCCAGCCGCTTGAGCCGGCCCTGCGGTCCCGCCGCCTCGGCCGGCAGGCGCAGGGCTCGGCGCCCGTCGAGGTCGAGGCTGAAGCCGACCGCCTCATGGGCCATGGCCTGGCGCTTGACCTCCTCGGCGATGGCCATCGACTCGCTGCGCTCGGACTTCATAAACTTCAGCCGCGCCGGGGTGGCGTAGAACAGGTCGCGCACCTCGATCCGCGCCCCATGCGGGCCGGCGAAGGCCGCCGGCTGCGCCTCGCCCACCGCCCCGCCCTCAACCATCAGGGCGAACGCGTCGCCGGCGCCGCGGGCGCGCGCCGTCAGGGTCAGCCGGGCCACCGAACCAATCGAGGGCAGGGCCTCGCCCCGAAAGCCCAGGGTGGCGATACGCAGCAGGTCCCACTCGCCGTCAGGGCCGGGCGCCAGTTTGGAGGTCGCATGCCGCTCGACCGCCAGGGACAATTCGTCGCGGGCCAGGCCCGCGCCGTCATCAACCACCAGGATTCGGGTCAGACCGCCCTGTTCGGCCTGGACCTCAATCCGCGCCGCGCCGGCGTCGATGGCGTTCTCGACCAGCTCCTTGACCGCGCTGGCCGGGCGCTCGACCACCTCGCCGGCGGCGATGCGGTTGACGGTCTGCGGCGGCAAGCGGCGAATGGTCATGGGGGCATGATAGCCGATTCCGCCTTGCGCCGAGCCCTGTTTGAGCTAGGTCGTGGGCCAAGGCCCCCTGGTCAGAGGCGGCCGCCACCCCATGTTTCAGGCCTGAACCGATCGGCGCCACGTCCTGGCCTCGATTCTCGCCGATGTCTGCCCCGCCACCCGGTCAATCTCTGTTCTCAAGTTTGCTGATGCCTGTTCTGACGTTCCGTCGCCGCCTGAGCGCCCTTCTGGGCGCGATCATCGTGCTCGCCGCCGGTGGCGCTGAAGCCGCGCCCTCCTGGTGGCGCGTATCGAACGGGCGCTCAGAGGTGTGGATACTGGGCGCGCCCCGCATCGTGCCCAAGGATCTCGCCTGGGACACCCGCGCGGCCGACCGTCGGCTGAGCGGGGCCGCCGCCGTGATCGTCGGGCCGCGCGCGCACGGCTCGCTGCAGGCCGCCGGACTGATCTTTTCAAGTTTTTCGCTGCAGCCCCTGGAAGACAGCCTGCCCGTCGAGCTGCGCCGGCGGTTCGTCGCTGCGCGCGAAAGCCTTGGCAAGCCGGCGGATCGCTACGCCAACTGGAAGCCGGCGGCGGCGAGCAAGCTGCTGCTCGACGACTTTTTCGCCAGCGCCAACCTGCAGCAGGGCGGGGTCGAGGCGGCCGTGGTCAAGATGGCCGAGGCACACGGCGCGCGTGTCGTTCCCGCCGGCGAGTTTGATCCACAGGTGCTGATCAGCCAGGCCAAGTCCCTGTCCCAGTCCAGCCAGCTGACCTGCCTCGACGCGTCGGTCCATGACGTCGAACGCGGGGCGGCGGTGATCCGCAGCGTGGCCGCCGACTGGTCGCGAGGCGGGACCGGCGATGCGCCGATCGACCGCATCGACCGCGCCTGCGTGGTCACCCTGCCGGCCATCGACGTGCAGGCCGAGACGACCCTGGCACAGGAAAGCGCCGCCGTGGCTCGCGCTGTGAACGGTTCCGGCCGCACGATCGCGGTGTTCGAGCTGCATAACCTGACACAGCCGGGCGGGGTGATCGACAGACTGCGCGCCATGGGTCTGGAGGTCTCCGGGCCGATGCCCTAAAGCTGGGGTTCAGGGATCCACCGCACCCAGGGGCGCCGCCGATGCCTTCGCCCGCCGCGGGTGAGTTCGAGCTGATCGATGACGCGGCCACCGCCCGCCTTGGCGCAGCGGTGGCGCGCGCCCTTCAGCTGGGCGAGGCGGTTTGCCTGAGCGGCCCGCTCGGCGCCGGCAAATCGACCCTGGCCCGCGGCCTGATCCGCGCCCTGGCGGGACCAGTTGAGGAGGTCCCCAGCCCGACCTTCACCCTGGTGCAGACCTATGACACGCCGCATCTGGCGGTGGCCCATTTCGATCTCTACCGTCTGGCGCGATTCGACGAGACGGAGGAACTGGGCCTCGACGAGGCCCTCGACCTGGGGGCCGCGGTGATCGAGTGGCCGGAGCGATTGGACGGTCATCTGCCGCCCCACCGTCTCGACATCATCCTCGCCCTGGTCTGTCAGGGCGAGGTCGACAGCCGCCGGGCTTGGCTGAAACCCCACGGTCGATGGGAGGGACGCACGATTGAGCTCTGATCGCGAAGCGCTCAAATCGGCGTTTTTGGCGGCCCACGGCCTTGGCGCCGCCACGCGCGAGCCGTTGGCCGGCGACGCCTCGACCCGGCTCTATGAGCGGCTGCATCGGCCGGATGGAGTCAGCCTGATATTCATGGACCAGCCGCCGTCGGTGGAGACCCAGCCCTGTCCGCCGGGGGCCACGCCCGCCGAACGCGTGGCCCTGGGTTATAACGCCAGCGCCCGCTTGGCCGCTGGCCGCGTGGAAGCCTTTGTCGCCATCGCCAGGTATTTGCGCGGCCTGGGCCTGTCGGCCCCGGAGGTGATCGCCGCCGAGCCGCCCGCCGGTCTGGCGGTTCTGGAGGATCTGGGCGATGACCTGTTCGCCCGCAAGATCGAGGCCGGCCAGGCTGAGACGCCACTCTACCAGGCCGCCGTTGATGTCCAGGTCGCGTTGCACGCCCAGCCGCCGCCGGCCGTGCTGCAGGCCGACGGTGCGTGTTGGCCGTTGCTCGACTACGACGCCCTGGCCCTGGGCGTGGGGTTGGAGCTGTTCCTGCAATGGTGGCCCAGGTTCGCAGACGCGCCGGCCTTCTCTGACGAAGCGATCGGCGAATGGACCGGCCTGTGGGCGCCGATCCGCGCGCGGGGCGCGGCGGGGGCCAGCGTGTTCACCCACCGCGACTATCACGCCGAAAACCTGGTTTGGCTGCCTGGGCGCGCCGGGGTCGCACGGGTCGGCCTGCTCGACTTCCAGGACGCCCTGCGCGCGCATCCGGCCTGGGACCTGTTACATCTGCTGCAGGACGCCCGGCGCGAGGTCAGTCCGGCGCTCGAGGCGCAGATGCTGGAGCGCTATCTGGCGGCGCGGCCGGATGTGGAGGCGCAGGCCTTCCTGGCCGACTACCGCGCCCTGGCGGCGCTGAACGCGGTGCGCATCCTGTTTATCTTCGCCCGCCAGGTCGCCGGCTTCGGCCGGCCGCGCTATCGCACGTTCATGCCCCGCGTCTGGCGGACGCTGGAACGCAACCTGGCGGATCCGTCCCTGGCGGGCCTGCGCGCCTGGTTCGACCGCGAAATTCCGGTGGAGCAGCGGCCATGAGCGGGCCGCGCACGGCCATGGTGCTGGCGGCGGGGCTGGGAACGCGGATGCGCCCCCTGACCGACGATCGCCCCAAGGCCCTGGTCAAGGTCGGCGGCAAGGCGCTGATCGACCACATGCTCGACCGGCTGGCCGCCGTCGGGGTCGAGACGGCGGTGGTCAATGTCCACTATTTCGCCGACCGCCTTGAGGCGCATCTGACCGCCCGCCAAGCGCGCGGCCTGGCTCCGCGGATCGTCATCTCCGACGAGCGGGCTCAGCTGCTGGAGACCGGCGGCGGCCTGAAAAAGGCCCTGCCGCTGCTGGGTGATGCGCCGGTCTGGGTGGCCAATATCGATTCGGTGTGGATCGAGCACGGCGACTCGGCGGCCACAGCCCTGGCCAAGGCCTGGGATCCGGCGCGGATGGACGTCTGTCTGATGCTGACCCCCACGGAGGGTTCGGTCGGCTTTCATCCAAGTGGGGACGTGTTCCTGGATCCGGACGGCGCGGTGCGCTTCAAGGACGCCGGCGAGACGGCGCCGCTGGTCTATATCGGCCTGCACATTTGCAAGCCGGGCATCGTCGCCGGCGAGCCGGACGGCGCCTTCTCCCTGACCCCGGTGTGGAAGCGGCTGGCCCAGGCCGGCCGGGTGTTCGGCGTCGCGCCGCCTGGGGTGTGGATGCATGTCGGCGATCCGGACGCCCTCAAGTCCGCGGAAACCCGCCTGGAGGGTTCGGTCTCAGATCAGGGCGTCGGACGGTGAGCGAGGCCTTTTTCGATCGGCCATCCCCGCGCTGGTTCACGATTCCGGCGCACCGATCCTTCGTCACTGACCTAGCCGCAGGCCTCTATCACGCCCTGACGCCGAATGGGCCGGAAGCGCTGTCTGACGCCATCGTGCTGACGCCCACTCGCCGCGCCGCCCGCGCCCTGGGCGAGGCCTTCGCCGCAGCCAGCGGGGGCCGGCCGCTGCTGTTGCCCCAGATTCGCGCGCTGGGCGATCTGGACGAGGGCGAGCCGCCATTCGAGCCGGGCGATCTGGCCCTGGATCTGCCACCCGCGATCTCGCCGTGGCGACGGCGGTTCGAGCTGGCGGGCCTGGCCGCCGATTTCGCGCCCCGGCTCGGCCGCAGCCTGGGCGCCGTGCCCGCCCTGGAGATGGCCGACGCCCTGGCCGCCTTTCTCGACAGCGCCCAGATCGAGGAGGCGGCCGATCTGGAGCGGCTCGACGACTGGGTCGCGGCGGAGCAGGCCAAACATTGGGTGCTGTCGGCCGATTTTCTCCGCCTGGCGATCGAGGCGTGGCCGGAGCGCCTGGCGCAGCTGGGTCTGGTCGATGTCACCGCCCGGCGCGTCGCCCTGCTGCGGCTGCTGGCTCAGCGCTGGCGCGACAAGCCCCCCACGGGCGTCCTGGTCGCCGCGGGATCGACCGGCACCGCGCCGGCCACAGCCGACCTGCTGGCGGTGATCGCCGCAGCGCCGAAGGGCTGCGTGGTGCTGCCGGGACTCGATCTGGATCTGGCCGAGCAGGCCTGGGTCAGCGTCGACGAGCAGCATCCGCAGGGGGCGATGAAGCGGCTCCTCGCCCGCGCAGGCCTAGATCGCGACGCCGTGACGCCGTGGCCTGGCCCGGTCCTGGCGGGTGACGCGCGCGGGCGCTGGAGACGGCGGATCATCAACGAAGCCTTGCGCCCGGCCGAGGTCACCGCCGATTGGCTGGGTCAGATCCGCCGCTTGAAGCAAGAGGGCGAAGGCGCCGGGGTCGACCCCCTGGTCGAAGGCTTGGCCGGCCTGTCCCTGGTCAGCGCCCGCGATGAGGAGGAGGCCGCGACCATCGCCGCCCTGGCCCTGCGCGAGGCCCTGGAGACCGAAGGCCGCACCGCCGCCCTGATCACCCCCGACCAGGACCTGGCCCGGCGGGTTTCGGCGCGGCTGGCCCGCTGGGGCGTCACCGCGGACAGCTCCGCCGGCGCGCCCTTGTCAGGCCAGCCGGTCGGCCAACTGATCGCCCTGACCGCCCGCGCCGTCATCGATCCGCTGGACCCGGTGCTGATCCTGGCCCTGCTCAAGCATCCGCTGACCCGGCTGGGACTGGGGGCCGAGACCCTGGCGGAGATCGCGGCGGCGCTGGAGCGTGACGGACTGCGCGGACCGGCGCCGGCCAGCCTCGCCGCTATCGCCCAGCGGCTGGTCCGAGCGGGAGAGCGGGACGGCGTTTCGGACGCGCGCCGCGCGCGCTTGGCCGACGCTGATCGGCTGCTGGCGCGCCTGCAAGGCGTCCTGTCCCTAGCCGTCGAAGCCTATGCGGGCGATGACGCCACCCCGGCCGAGGCCGCGCGCGCCCTGACCCAGGCGGTGGAGGCCCTGGCCGAAGGCCCGGCGGCCGGCGACCTGGGTCAGCTATGGTCTGGCGCGTCCGGCGAGGCCGCCGCCGGCCTGATCAGCGCCCTGATCGAGGAGAGCGATGGCCTGCCGCCGGTGACGCCGCTGCAGTTCGCCGACCTGGTCGAGACCCTGCTGGAGGGCGAGACGGTGCGCGCCGGCGCGGCGCCGCATCCTCGGCTGCGGATTCTAGGCGCCTTGGAGGCGCGGATGGTGCGCGCCGACCTGCTGGTGCTGGGCGGTCTGGAGGAGGGGGTCTGGCCGGCGCCGGCGCCCGTCGATCCACTGCTGTCGCGGCCGATGCGCGCCGCCGCCGGCCTGCCGCCGCCGGAGCGGCGGATCGGGCTGTCGGCCCACGATTTCGCCCAGGCGGCCTGCGCGCCGAGGGTGATCTTGCTGCACAGCGAGCGGCGGGGCGGCTCGCCGGCCGTGGCCTCGCGGTGGCTGTGGCGGCTGCGGACCCTAGCCCGCGGCGCCGGGGTGGACATCCCCGCGCGGCCCGAGCTGGCCCAGTGGGCCAGGGCGCTGGACGCGCCGATTGAGCCGGCGCCGCCCAATCTACGCACCGCGCCCCGGCCGCGGCCCAGACCGCCGCTGGCGGCGCGGCCGCGCGAATTGCCGGTGACGGGGATCGAGCGCTGGGTGCGCGACCCCTACGCCATCTATGCCGGGCGAATCCTCAAGCTGCGCGCCCTCGACCGGCCTGGCCAGCCCATCGACGTGCGGGTGCGCGGCACGGCGATCCATGCCGCCTTCGAGCAGTTCGCCCTGGCCCATCCCGGCGAGCTGCCAACCGGCGCTGAGGCCCTGTTTGAGGCCATGTTAGTCGAGGCGCTCGACCTGGCCGGCGTTCCACCCGTCGACATGGCCCGCGAAGCGGCGCTGGCGGCTAATGTCGCGCCTTGGGTGGCGGCGTTGGAGTCGCGGCGACGGCCCGGCGCGCAGCTGTTGATCGAGCAGTCGGGACGGCTGGAGATCATGGTCGACGGGCGGCCGTTCACCCTCACCGCCAAGGCCGATCGCATCGAGCACCGCGGCGACCGCGCCGACATCCTGGATTTCAAGACCGGCCTGCCGCCTTCGGCCAAACAGGTCAATGCCGGCCTGTCGCCGCAGCTGAGCCTGACCGCGGCCATTTTGCACCTTGGAGGCTTCGGCGACATCGGCGCCGCAGCGCCGGGCGAGCTGGTCTATGTCGCGGTGAGCGGCGGGCGCACGCCCGGCCGCGAGGAGATCCGCGCCAAGCCCGGCGAGAGCCTGATCCTGGGCCTGGCCGCCCTCGACGGGCTGCGCCGCCGGGTGGCGCTGTTCGATGATGAACAGACTGGCTACGCCTCCTGGGCCGCGCCGCAGTTCGTCGGCGTGCATGGCAGCGACTACGATCACCTGGCCCGGCTGTGGGAGTGGCATGTGATCGGCGACGCCGACGACGGTGAGGCGGGCGCATGACCGCTTCGCTCCAGCCCCAGGTTCTGGCCTCCGACCCGCGCGCCTCGGTGTTCGTCACCGCCAACGCCGGGTCGGGCAAGACCTCGACCCTGGTCAAGCGGGTGGCGCGGCTGTTGCTGCGCGGCGCGTCGCCCCAGGCCATCCTGTGTGTCACCTACACCAAGGCCGCCGCCGCCGAGATGCAGCGGCGGCTGTTCGACCTGCTGGGCGCCTGGGCGGTGACCGAGGACGCGGACCTGGCCGCCGCCCTGGCCGAGCTGGATGAATCGCCATCGGACCTGTCCGCCGCGCGCCGCCTGTTCGCCCGCGCCCTGGAGACGCCCGGCGGGCTGAAGATCCAGACCATCCACGCCTTCTGCGAAAAGCTGCTGCGCCGGTTTCCGCTGGAGGCCGGCGTCTCGCCGGGGTTCCAGGTGCTGGAGGACGCCGCCGCCGCGCGGGTCTCGGCCCAGGCCCGCGCGGCCATCGCCAACGTGGTGCGCCAGGCGCCGGAGGGGCCGATCGGCCGGGCCTATCGTCATTTCGCCGTCGAGCTCGATTGGCGCAGCTTCGAGGGCATGTTCTCGACCTTCGAGGCCAAGCGCGGTGCGATCGAAGCCATCATCGGGGCCTGCGGATCGATGGCCGCGCTGGAGCGGCGAATCTGGACCGATTGCGGCCTCGCCAGCGTGATCTGGCCGGAAACCATTGAGGCCGAGGCCTGCGCCGGGGTTGACTGGCGCGCCTGGCGCAAGGCCGCCGGCGCCCTGGCCACCAGCGCTGCGGTCACCGACCAGGCCCTGGCCGACAATCTCGACGCCTGCGGTCCGGCCTCGAGCTTCGCGGCCTTGTGGGCGCCCTACAGCACCCAGGCGGGCCTGCCTCGGGTGCGGCTGGGCACCAATGGCGTGAACCCCGCCGCCCGCGACTGGCTGAAACAAGAGCAGGCCCGGCTGGGCGCAGCGGCCGAGCAGCTGAAGGCCGCCCGCGTCGCCCGTGACACGCTCTACGCGATGATCCTGGCCCAGGCCTATGCGCAGACCTATGACGGGGCCAAGGCGATGGACGGGGCGCTGGATTTCGGCGACCTGATCGAGCGGACAGAGGCCCTGCTCACCCGCCGCGCCGACGCCGCCTGGGTGCTCTACAAGCTGGACGGCGGCATCGACCACATCCTGCTCGACGAGGCCCAGGACACCGCGCCAGACCAGTGGGCGATCCTGCGCGCCTTAACCTCGGAGTTCTTCGCCGGCGCCGGACTGGGCGGCGTCCGCGGCCGCACCCTGTTCGCGGTCGGCGACGAGAAGCAGTCGATCTATTCGTTCCAGGGCGCCGCGCCGCAGCAGCTGGCGGCCGAATCCCTAGCCTATCGCGCCCGGATCGAGGGTGGCGGGGCGGCCTTTCGCCAGGTGCCGCTGGAGGAAAGCTTCCGCTCGACCCCGCAGGTTTTGGCCTTTGTCGACGCGGTGTTCGCCGATCCGGCAGCCGCCGCGGGCCTGCGGCCTGGCGAGGGCGCCGATGCGCCGCCGGTTCGCCACGTGACCCGCCGAGCGACGGAGGCGGGGTCAGTCGACCTGTGGCCGCTCGAGGAGTCCGATCCGATCGAGGAGGTCGATGTCTGGGCGCCGGTCGATGACGAGCCCAAGGAAAGCGCCAACAAGAAGCTCGCCCGCCGCATCGCCCGCTGGATCAAGGCTGTGGTCGCGCGCGGCGAGGGGGTCGGCGACCGCCAGGCCGCTGGCGGGGTGCGGCCGGCGCGCTACGGCGATTTTCTGATCCTGGTGCGTCGGCGCCGGGTGCTGTTCCACGAGATCATCCGCGCGCTCAAGCGCGAGGGCGTGGCGGTCGGCGGGGCCGATCGGCTGAAGTTGTCCGAACATGTGGTGTTCCAGGACCTGATGGCCCTGGGCCGCTTCGCCCGGTTCCCCGACGACGACCTGACTCTCGCCGCCCTGCTGCGCAGCCCGTTCTGCGACGTTGATGAACAGGCCCTGTTCGATCTGGCCTATGAGCGCCAAGGCTCGCTCTGGGCAGTGCTGTCGCGCCGGGCCGGCGAGCGAGCCGCCTGGACCCAGGCCAAGGCCTTGTTCGACTGGGTGTTGGCTGAGGCGGCGCTTCGCCCGCCCTTCGATTTTTATGGCCGCGTGCTCAGTCGGCTCGATGCTGAGAGCCGTTCGATGCGCGCGCGGATGTTGACCCGCCTGGGCCGCGAGGCCGAGGACGCCATCGAGGCCTTCCTGGGTCAGGCGCTGAGCCTCGAGCAGAGCCGCATCCACGACCTGGAACGTTTCCTGGACGCCATGGCCGCCAGCGAGCTGGAGATCAAACGCGAGCAGGAAGACACCAGCGGCCGTGAGGGCGGCGAGGTGCGGGTGATGACCACCCACGGGGCCAAGGGCCTGGAGGCGCCGATCGTGATCCTGCCCGACACCACCACCTGCGCCAGGGCCATGGGCGGGCCGTTGATGCCGTTGGAGGATGGCGGCTTCCTTTGGGCCCCCCGCAAGGCTGACGATTGCCCGGCCTCGACCCAGGCGCGCGAGCGGCGCGAGGCGGCGGCGGCGGGCGAGAGCCTGCGCCTGTTCTATGTCGCCCTGACCCGCGCCCGCGACCGGCTGGTGATCTGCGGGGTGAAGACCGCCGACAGCTATTTCAAGAACAGCTGGTGCGACCTGGCCGCCCGGGCGTTCGAGCGGCCCCAAATCGCCGCCCTGACCCGGCCGGTGGCCGAGGCGGAGATGCAGATCCTGCGCTTCGGCGCCGATCCGGCGCCTGCGGCGGCGACGGTTGCGACGATCGCGGCCGCCGCGCCACTGCCGTCCTGGGCGCGCGCCTTGGCGCCGGCGCCGGCCGCGACGCTGCGCTACGCCTCGCCCTCCAGCTTGGCGCAGACCGAGCGCGGACCTTCCGCCTCACCCCTGGCGGCGCGTGAGGGCCTCGGCCGCTATCGGCGCGGCGAGTTGATTCACCGGCTGTTGCAGCTGCTGCCCGACCTGCCCGCCGCTGAGCGGGCTCAGGCGGCGCTGCTCTTGCTGCGCCGCGAGCCGGGCCTGACCCCCGACCAGCGCCAGGAAATGGCCAGCGCCGCCCTGGCGGTGCTGGAGGACGCCCGCTTCGCCGCGGTGTTCGGCGAGGGCTCGCGCACCGAGGTGGCGATCGCCGGCGGGGCTGCGGGGCTGCCTGCCGGCCTGTCGATATCGGGCCGCATCGATCGGCTGGTGGTGACGCCGCAGCGCATCCTGGTGGTCGACTACAAAACCAACCGCCCCGCGCCGGCGCGGATCGAGGACGCCGATCCGTCGTACCTGACCCAGATGGCGCTCTACGCCTCGGTGCTTGCTGGGGTGTTTCCGGGGCGGCCGGTGGAGGCGGCTCTGGTGTGGACCGATGGACCAAAATTGATGGCGGTTCCAGAAAACATCATCGGCGACGCCCTGGCCCGCCTGCGCGACCTTGGTTGAACCTGGGCTCCGGTCTGATTAGATGGGGGATCAGCATCCATCCATCCGGGCCGTCGCCCGCAAAGGACCCGATCTTCATGAGCACCGTCACGGTCACCGACCAAACCTTCGAGCAGGACGTCCTGCAGGCCGCAAAGCCTGTGCTGGTCGATTTCTGGGCCGAATGGTGCGGTCCCTGCAAGCAGATCGCCCCGGCGCTGGAGCAGATCTCCGAGGAGCTGGCCGACCTGGTCACCGTGGCCAAGATCAATATCGAAGTCAGCCCGACCACCCCCTCGCGCTATGGCGTGCGCGGCATCCCAACCATGATGCTGTTCCGCGGCGGCCAGATGACCTCAATGAAGGTCGGCGCCATGCCCAAACAGAAGATCCTCGAATGGCTGAGCGAGGCGGGCGTCCAGCCGGTCGCGTAGGGTCCCGTTCAGATCAGGGCGAGCCAACCATAATCCGCTCATTCCCGCGAAAGCGGGGACCCAGCTTTTTTGTTCGTCCGACCCCGCTCCAAAGAAAACGCCTGAGTCCCCGCCTCCACGGGGATGAGCGAATTTATGAACCATTTCAAATTGATTAGGGTCGTCGCACCACCCCTACCCCGCCGCCTTCAGCGCCTTCAATAACTGCGGGTGCAGATCGCTGTTCGCCACGCAGATGGTTCCGGCCCCCAGCGGATCCTCGCCGCCGTCGGCGTCGCTGACGACGCCGCCGGCCTCGGTGATGAACAGCACGCCGGCGGCCATGTCCCAGCGTTGCAGGCCGCGCTCCCAGTAGCCGTCGAAGCGGCCGGCGGCGACATAGGCCAGGTCAAGCGCCGCCGAGCCGAAGCGGCGCACGCCGGAGACCTTCTGCGCCACCTGGTGCAGCTCTTTCAGGAGCTGGGCGTGGCCGGGCTTGCCCATGAACGGGATGCCGGTGGCGAACACCGCCTCGCCCATCTCCCGGCGGGCGGCGACGCGCAGTCGCTTGTCGTTAAGAAAGCAGCCCTTGCCGCGCTCGGCCCAGAACAGCTCATTGCTGATCGGGTTGAAGGTGACCCCGGCGACGATCTGCCCGGCCCGCTCCAGGGCCACGGTGACGGCGAAGTGCGGGATGGCGTGCAGGAAGTTGGTGGTGCCGTCCAAGGGGTCGGCGATCCAGGTGTGGGTCTTGTCGCTGCCCTCGATCAGGCCGCGCTCCTCGCCCAGGAAGCCATAGCCGGGGCGGGCGGCGGTCAGGGCCTCGATCAGCACCTGCTCGGCCTTGAGGTCGGCGGCCGAGACATAGTCGGCCGGGCCTTTCTTGGACACCTGCAGCTCGGCCAGCTCGCCGAAGTCGCGGGTCAGGCCCTTGGCGGCCTTGCGCACGGCGTCGATCATCACCTTGACCAGGGCGGTGGGGGTGCTCATGGGCTGGGTCCTCGCAAACCTAAGAAACGATGCTCTTTCGTTCCTCATCCTGAGGCGCCCGCGCAGCGGGCCTCGAAGGACGCAGCGGCGGCGCATTGCGTCCTTCGAGGCTCGGCGAAAGGGCGCCGAGCACCTCAGGATGAGGAACTGGGGTGGACGAGCGGCCGAAACGGCCCTAGTCCGCGCGCCGCATATACTCTCCGGTCTCGGTCGAGACCAGCACCCGCTCGCCGGCCTCCATATAGGGCGGGATCAGGATCCGCATGCCGTTGGAGGCCTTGGCCGGCTTGTAGGACGAGGAGGCGGTCTGGCCCTTGGTCACCCCGTCGGCCTCGACGATCTCCAGCACCACGCTGTCGGGCAGGGCGATGCCGATCGGCCGCTCCTCGTGGAACTGCACGGTCACCTTCATGCCGTCCTGCAGATAGATCACCTGGTCCTCGCCGACCCAGTCCTTCTGCAGCTCGATCTGGTCGTAGGTGACGATGTCCATGAACACCAGCGCCTCGCCCTGTTCGTAGAGGAAGGTGTAGTCCTTCAGCTCCAGATCGACCTTCTCAACCGTGTCGGACGAGCGGAAGCGTTCGTTCAGCTTGCGCCCGTCGATCAGGTTTTTCATCTCCACCTGGGCGAAGGCGCCGCCCTTGCCGGGCTTGACGTGGGCGGTCTTGACCACCGCCCACAGGCCGCCGTCATGCGACAGCACCGTGCCGGGCTTGATGGCGTTGCAGCTGATCTTCATCGGAGGGTCTTTGCGAGGACGGCGCGGGCGCGGACCCTAGCCAGCGCAGGGCGTCAAGGCAAGGAAGACGCTTTACCCCGCACCGTCCCGCAGCACGCTCAAGCCTTGCGATCGACCGACGCTCCGGCGCCGTCCGGTTCGCCCTCGGGATGGGCGTAGGGGTTGCTGGCCATCGAGGCGGCCGGGGCCACTTGAGGCCCCGAGCCCTTGGCGGCGACGATGACCATGGCCGGACGCACGATGCGGCCGAACAGCTCATAGCCGGCCTGCAGCACCTGCAACACGCCGCCGCCGGTGACGTCGTCGGCGGGCTGCTCCATCACCGCCTGGTGCTGATGCGGGTCGAACTTGGTCCCCCGCGCGGGCTCGACCCGCTTGAGGCCGTTGCGGTCGAAGGCGGCGAGCAGCTCCTTCTCAGTCATCTCCAGCCCGACGACCAAGTTCTTCACCTGCTGGTCGTCGTTCTCACGCGGGGCGTGCTGCAGGGCGCGGGCGAGGTTGTCGGAGACGCCCAGCAGGTCCTTGGCGAATTTCTGGATGGCGAAGGCGCGGGCGTCATTGGCCTCGCGCTCGGTGCGACGGCGCAGGTTCTCGCCGTCGGCGGCGATGCGCAGCATCTGGTCCTTCAGTTGCGCGATTTCGGCGCGCAGGGCGGCCTCGACCGCCTCGGGGCTTTGGGCGGCGGTGTCCAGGTCGTCCTGATCGGCGACCGTGGTGGCGTCGTCAGTCATGGTTTTTCTCAATCCTCAGCCGTTCAACAGGCGCCCGAGCACCCGCGCGGTGTAGTCCACCAACGGTATAACCCGGGCATAGTTCAGCCGGGCCGGCCCGATCACGCCGATCGCGCCCAACACCCGCTGCTGGCCCGTCATATAGGGCGCCGCGATCACAGCGGAACCAGAAAGCGAAAACAGCCGCGTTTCCGCGCCGATGAAAATGCGTACGCCCTGGCCGTCGCGTACGTCGTCCAACAGGCCGATCAGCTGCTGCTTGTGCTCCAGGTCCTCGAACAGCATCCGCACCCGCTCCAGATCGGCCTGGGCGTGGGCGTCGCCCAACAGGTTGGCGTGGCCGCGCACGATCAGACTGCGATCGACACCCTCGCCGCCGCTCCAGGCGGCCATGCCGTCCTCGACCAGCCGCGCGGCGGCGGTGTCCAGCTCCAGCCGCGCCCGCTCCAGCTCGCCGCCCAGGTCGGTCTTGGCCTCGGCCAGGGTGCGGCCGGCCAGGCGGGCGTTGAGAAAGTTCGACGCCTCCTGAAGGGCCGACGGGGTCAGGCCAGCCGGCTTGCGCATCAGCCGGTTCTCGACCTGGCCGTCGTCGAACACCATGATCGCCAGGGCCTGGTCCGCGCCCAGGGCGACGAACTCAACATGCTTGACCCCGGCGTCGCGCACCGGCGTGACCACGATGCCGGCCCCGCCGGCCAGGCCCGACAACAGGGTGCTGGCCTGGGCCATCACCTCGTCAAAACCGCGCCCGCGGGAGAACAGCCGCGCGTCGATGTCGCGCCGATCGGCCTCGCTCAGGTCGCCGACCTCCATCAGGCCGTCGACGAACAACCGCAGGCCCGCATGGGTCGGCAGTCGCCCGGCGCTGACGTGGGGCGAGCCCAAGAGGCCCAGCTCGGTCAGGTCCTGCATGGTGTTGCGGATCGAGGCCGGCGACAGATGCACGCCGCCCTTGGACAGGGTGCGCGAGCCCACCGGCTCGCCGGTCTCCAGATAGCTTTCCACCACCCGACGGAATATGTCGCGGGCGCGTTCATCCAGCTCCGACAGCGACGGGGAGCGGACCGTGGGCAGGATCAGGTTGTTCATCGTGTAATGGCGATGATCCTTCTTCGGCGGGCCGCCGTCCAGAGGCATGGACGTCGCGGCTTCGATCTAGGATAAGCGCGCCGTCCCGCCGCGCAAGTCCGCGCCGCCGAAGGAGCCTTCAGCCCCATGCGCCCATCGCAACGCCAGCCCGACGCCCTGCGCGTGGTCACCCTCGAGACCGGCGTCAATCGCTACGCCGAGGGCTCCTGCCTGGTCAGTTTCGGCCATACCAAGGTGCTGGTCACCGCCAGCCTGGACGAGGGCGTGCCGCCGTTCCTGCGCGGCAAGGGCCAAGGCTGGGTCACCGCCGAATATGGCATGCTGCCGCGCGCCACCCACACCCGCGGCCGGCGCGAGGCCGCCGCGGGCAAGCAGTCCGGCCGCACGCAAGAGATTCAGCGGTTGATCGGCCGCTCTTTGCGCGCCGTCACCGACATGAAGGCCCTGGGAGAGCGGCAGATCTCGATCGACTGCGACGTGATCCAGGCCGACGGGGGCACCCGCACCGCCTCGATCACCGGCGCCTGGGTCGCCCTGCGCCTGGCCACCCGCTATCTGCTGAGCGAGGGCGTGATCAAGGCCGACCCGATCCTGGATCAGGTCGCCGCCGTCTCCTGCGGCGTGTTCGCCGACCTGCCGGTGCTCGACCTCGACTATGAGGAAGACAGCGAGGCGCAGGCCGATTCTAATTTCGTTCTGACCGGCGCCGGCGATATTGTCGAGATTCAGGCGACCGGCGAAAAGCGCGGCTTCAGTCAGGCGGAGTTCGAGGCTTTGTTTGGTCTGGCCCGCAAGGGGATTGCTGAGCTGATTGAGTTGCAGAAGGCGGCGGTGGGGTAGGGGCGCCCCAAAGGGGTCTGTTATTGACGCAGGTCCGACCCGGCGCAGCATGGGGTTTTGGTGGGCGGCGCCACGCTATCGACAGGGTTTGGCGCTCCCCCCGTCCCTCATCGCCCCTTGATCGCGTCCCGCGCCCGTCGCGCTCGTGAGCCAGGCGAGTCCGGCTTGTTCAGCAGTTTGCGGTAGTCGTCGCGCTGCTGATGGATCGAGGCGATGACCAGCCCCATTGGCACCCCGATATCGACCAGCACCGCCTCCGACAGCTGCAACGAGGCCTCGATCGTCTCCGGCACGGCGTCGGTGGCGCCCAGTTCATAGAGCCGGTAGGCTTGGCGGGCGTCGCGGGCGCGGGCGACGATGCAAAGATCCGGTCGCACCTGACGGGCGGCGGCGACCACGGCCTCGGCGGCCTCCGGCGCGTCCATGGTCACCACCAGGGCGCGGGCGGTGTCCAGGCCCAGCCGGCGCAGCAGTTCCAGCCGCGTGGCGTCGCCGAAGAACACCGCCTGGCCCGCGCGGCGAGCGGCCTCGGCCCCATGGGCGTTGCGATCGACGCCGACCCAGTCGATCTGGTGTTGGCTGAGCATCTCACCGACCAGCCGCCCGACCCGGCCATAGCCGATCACCAACACCCGCGAGGGCAGTGGCTGATCCAGCGGCTCTGGTTCTTGCGGGTGCGGCGGGGTCACCGCCTTGGCGACGCGGGCGCCGGCCGCGCCCAGGGCGGGGATGGCGAACATCGACAGGGTGGCCGCCAGCATCACGCTTTCGCCCATGTGTTCTGGGACCAGGCGCGCGGCGATGGCGGCGGCCAGCAACACGAAGGCGAACTCGCCCCCCGCGGCCAGGGCCAGGGCCGCCTCGATCGCCGCCGGGATCTTCAGCCCCATCAGCCGCCCGGCCCCATAGATGACAGCGGCCTTCAGCCCGATCAGGCCGACGGCCAGGCCGCAGATCAACACCGGATGATCGGCCAGCCGGCTCAGGTCCAGGCCCGCCCCGACTGAAACGAAGAACAGGCCTAGCAGCAGGCCCTTGAACGGCTCGATGGTCACCTCGACCTGGTGGCGGTACTCGGTCTCGGCCAATAGCAGGCCGGCGATGAAGGCGCCGATGGCCATGGACAGGCCCGCCACGGCGCTGATCAGGCCCGCGCCGATCACCACCAGCAGGCAGGCGGCCATGAACATCTCTTCGTTCCTCGCGCGGGCCACCGACTTGAGCATCGGGCGCAGCAGCAGGCGACCGGCCAGCACCAAAATCAGAATCGCGGCCGCCGCCGGCAGGAAGGCCAGCAGCAATTTGGGACTGAATCCGTGCCGCTCGGCCCGGCCGACCACCGCAAGCGTCACCATGATCGGGGCCACCGCCAGGTCTTGAAACAGCAGCACGGCGAACGCGGCGCGCCCGGCTTCGGAATGCAGCCGCCTGTGCTCGGACAATACCGGCACGATCACGGCGGTGGAGGACAGGGCCATGGCCAGGCCCACGGTCAGGGCGGCGGGCAGGCTGGCGTGCATCAGCCCCGCCATGCCGGCCAGCACCCCGGCGCAGACCACCACCTGCAGCGCGCCCAGGCCAAACACCAGCCGCCGCATCATCCGCAGCCGCTCCCAGGACAGCTCCAGCCCGATCATGAACAGCAGGAACACCACCCCGAACTCAGCCAGGGGGGCGATGTCCTCCGGCCGCGACACGGTCAGGGCCGCAAGCCACGGCGCCTTGTCGCTCAGAGCGCCGAGACCGAACGGGCCCAGGACAACGCCGGCGCCCAGGAAGCCCAGGATCGGACTGATCTTGAATCGCTTGAACAGCGGCACGACCACGCCGGCTGTGGCCAGGAACAGCACCAAGTCCTTGTAGCCAGAAGCCGGAACGTCCCCCGCCATGCTGTCGCCCCGCTAGATCTCAAGGCTCAGTATGGCCGCCCGCGGAGCGCGGCGGAAGGGAGGATGCGATCCAGGCGAGCCGCGCCAAGGTCGCAGCCGCGTCGCCATTTTTTCGCCCCCTCGGCGCGGGAATGGTTTATCAACAAATCCCCCGCGCGCCCAAAGGCTGCGCCTGTTCGCCAGCCATTTGAGGCAAGTCCATCCATGAAATCACTGCTTCTCGCCGGTTGCGCCGCCTTAGCGCTCACCTCTGTCGCCCCCGCCTTCGGCGCCGATGCGCCGGCGACGGACGCCGCCCCGAGCGCCAACAGCGTCGTCTCGCCGCACTTCGGAACCTGGGGCTACGACGCCAGCGGCGAGGACCCGAGCGTGGCCCCGGGGACCGATTTTTTCCGCTACGCCAATGGCAAATGGCTCGACCGCACCGAGATCCCAGCCGACCGGTCGCGGTTTGGCAATTTCGACAAGCTGGCCATCCTGTCGGAGGCTCGCACCCGCCTGATCATCGACGCCGCCGCAGCCGGCAAGATCAACGATCCTGACGCCGCCAAGATCGGCGCCGCCTATCGCGCCTTCATGGACCAGGCCCGGGTTGACGCGCTCGACACCAAACCGCTGGGACCGGACCTCGGGGCGATCCGCGCCGAGACCAGCCTGAGCGATGTGGCCAGCGTGATGGGCCAGGCCCAGAGCGGGTTCCAGAGCGCCATTTTCGGCTTCGACATCCAGGCCGACGAGAAGGCCCCGACCCGCTACGCCGTCTATATGGACACCGCCGGCCTCGGCCTGCCGGATCGCGACTATTATCTGGAACCGAGCTTCGCCGCCAAGAAGGCCGCCTACCAGGCCTATGTGGCCCAGATTCTCAGCATGATCGGCTGGAGCGACCCGCAGAGCTCGGCCCAGGCCATCGTGGCGCTGGAGACCCAGATCGCCCAGGCCAGCTGGAGCCGGGCCGAAGAGCGCGACGTCGACAAGACTTATAATCCGATGTCTCCGGCCGAGCTGGCCGCCTACGCCCCAGGCTTCGACTTCAAGCGCTTCCTGGACGCCTCGGAGCTGAGCAACACGCAGCGGATCGTGGTCGGCTCCAACACCGCCTTCCCCAAGGTCGCCGCCATCTTCGCCGCCACGCCGCTGGACACCTGGAAAGCCTGGCAGGCCTTCCACCTGGCCGACAGCGCCGCGCCCTATCTGTCCGACCGGTTCGTCCAGGCCCAGTTCGCTTTCCGTGGCCAGACCCTCAGCGGCCAGCCACAGATCCGCCCACGCTGGAAGCGGGCGGTCAGCTTCGTCAGCGGCGATCTGGGCGAGGCGATCGGCCGACTCTATGTGGCGCAATATTTCACACCGCAGGCCAAGGCCCAGATGGACGCCCTGGTCGGTCAGCTGAAGACCGCCCTGGCCGGCCGCATCGAGCGGCTGACCTGGATGGAGCCGGCGACCAAGCAAAAGGCGCTGGAGAAGCTGGCCAAGTTCACTGTCAAGATCGGCTATCCGGTCAAGTGGCGGGACTATTCCTCGCTGGTGATCACCGCCGATGACCTCTATGGCGACGCCGCGGGGGCCGAGGCCTTCGACTGGAACCGCAAGGTCAAGCGGCTGAACGATCCCGTCGACAAGCTGGAGTGGGACATGACCCCCCAGACGGTCAACGCCTACTATAACCCTACCAATAACGAGATCGTCTTCCCCGCCGCGATCCTTCAGCCGCCGTTCTTCGATCCCACCGCCGATCCAGCGGTCAACTATGGCGGGATCGGCGCGGTGATCGGTCACGAGATGACGCACGGCTTCGACGATCAGGGCCGAAAGTCGGACGGCGACGGGGCCCTGGCTGACTGGTGGACGCCGCAAGACGCGGTCAAGTTCGAGGCCCAGGCCGCCAAGCTGGGCGCGCAGTATTCGGCGTTCGAGCCGCTGCCGGGCGCCCATATCAAGGGCGACATGACCATGGGTGAGAACATCGCCGACATGGGCGGACTGTTGTTGGCCGTCGACGCCTATCACGCCTCGCTGCACGGTCAGCCGGCCCCGGTGATTGACGGCTTGACCGGCGACCAGCGCCTGCTGCTCAGCTTCGCCCAGATCTGGCGTGACAAGATTCGCGATGACGCGCTGCGCCAACGCCTGGTCTCCGATCCCCACTCGCCGGCCCACTATCGGGTCGACGGCACGGTTCGCAATGTGGACGCCTGGTACGACGCCTTCGGCATCAAGCCGGGCGATCCGATGTATGTGGCCCCGGCGGACCGGGTCAGGATCTGGTGAGGGGTATTCGATAACCCCCCCAATGGGACGGCGGCGAGCCTCAAGTTTACGTTGACGTTCACGTCAACCTTGGTCTAGACTCGTCTCAAACCATGGGAGGAGCCATCAATGGCCGCAGACCTGCGCCGTCCCGAGCGCCATTTCACCATTCGCCAGCTCTGTCTGGAATTCAAAGTCACCCCACGCGCCCTGCGCTTCTATGAAGACAAGGGCCTGCTGGCCCCGGCGCGCGACGGACAGAACCGCGTCTATAATCACCGCGACCGCGCCCGGCTGATCCTGATCCTGCGCGGCAAGCGGGTGGGGCTTAGCCTGGCCGACATTCGCGACCTGTTGGATCTCTACAAGGTCGATGACGACGGCGCGGTGCAGGCGGCCAACATTCTGAAGAAATTCCGCGAGCGTATCGTCGCGCTCGAGGCCCAGCGCCAGGACATCGACCATGCGCTGGAGGAGCTGGAACAGGGCGTTCAGCGGCTGGAGGCCAAGCTGGCCGAGACCCGGCCGGAGCTTCTGCCCCAGGCGGAGGTCTATCATTCGAGCATGCGTGCGCGGCTCGACGGCGTCCACTAGGGCGCCCTCGTCCCGTCCCCACCCCCATCACCGGAGAACAAGACCATGGCCTACCAGGCGCCGGTTCGCGACCAGATGTTCATCCTGCGCGACGTGCTCGATCTCGCCAGCTACGGAAACCTGCCGGGTTTCGCCGACGCGGACCTGGAAACGGTCGAACAGGTGCTGACCGAGGGGGCCAAGTTCTGCGAGGAGGTGCTGGCTCCGATCAATCGCGCCGGCGACCTGGAAGGCTGCAAGTGGTTTCCCGACAACACGGTGACCACCCCGACCGGGTTCAACGCGGCCTACAAGGCCATGGTCGAGGCCGGCTGGCCGGCTTTGAGTTCCGATACCGCCTATGGCGGCCAGGGCCTGCCGCGGGTGGTGGGGCTGGCCTATAGCGAGATGTCGTCCTCGGCCAACATGGCCTTTTCCATGTATCCGGGCCTGACCCACGGGGCCTATTCGGCGATCCTGGAAGGCGGAACGCCCGCGCAGAAACAGCTCTACCTGCCCAAACTGGTCAGCGGCGACTGGGGCGGCACGATGAACCTGACCGAGCCGCACTGCGGCACCGATCTGGGGCTCCTACGCACCAAGGCGGTCCCCCAGGACGACGGCTCCTACCGCATCAGCGGCCAGAAGATCTGGATCAGCGGCGGCGAGCATGACCTGGCCGACAACATCGTCCATCTGGTGCTGGCCCGCATCGAGGGCGCGCCCGCCGGGGTGCGCGGCATCTCGCTGTTCATCGTGCCGAAGTTCATTCCGACGCCGGACGGCGGGGTCGGCCCGCGCAATGAAGGGGTCAAGTGCGCCGGCCTCGAACACAAGATGGGCATCCACGGCAACGCCACCTGCGTGATGAGCTATGAGGACGCGCAAGGCTGGCTGATCGGCGAGGCCAATTCCGGGCTGAAGCTGATGTTCGTGATGATGAACGAGGCTCGCCTGGGCGTCGGCCTGCAGGGCCTGACCCAGGCCGAGGCCGCCTACCAGGCCGCCGCCGCCTTCGCCAAGGACCGTTTGCAAGGCCGCTCCCTGACCGGGCCGAAGAATCCGGACGGCCCGGCCGATCCGATCCTGGTGCATCCCGACGTGCGGCGCATGCTGATGGACTCCAAGGCCATCCTGGAGGGCGGCCGAGCGTTTCTGCTGTGGGCGGGGCTGCAGGGCGACCTGATGCACGCCGCGCCGGACGAGGCGGCCCGCACCAAGGCGGCCGACTATATGGGTCTGATGACCCCGGTGCTGAAAGCCTATCTGACCGACCGGGGCTTTCGCATCTGTTCGGACGCCATGCAGGTCCATGGCGGCTCGGGCTTCACCGAGCACTTCCCGGTCAGTCAGCACCTGCGCGATTGCCGCATCACCCTGATCTATGAAGGGACCAACGGGGTTCAGGCCCTGGATCTGGTCGGCCGCAAGCTGGCCGCCAATGGCGGGCGGGCGGTGATGGCCTTCTTCGCCGACCTTGACGCCTTCATCGGCGCGACGGAGGGCGCCGAAGCCTTGGCGCCGTTCATCGCCGGGCTGACGGCGGTTAAGGCCCAGCTGCAGGAGGCGACCATGTGGCTGATGCAGAACGGCATCTCCAACCCCGACAACGCCGGCGCCGCCTCGACCGACTATCTGCACCTGTTCGGCCTGACGGGCCTGGCCTGGATGTGGGCCAGGCTGGCCAAGGCGGCCCAGGCGCGGATCGAGGCCGGCGATCCTGACCCCTACTACGCCCGCAAGCTAGTCACCGGCCGCTACTTCGTCGAACGGATCCTGCCGGAGGCGGGCGCGCACCTGGCCAAGCTGAAGACGGGTTCGGGGTTGATGATGAGCCTGGAGGCGGAGGGTTTCTAGGGGGGCGCGGCGGAGAAAAAGCGTGGAAGCCCTCGAAGTCATCGCCCAGCCGCATTTCGACAAGGCCGATCTGGCCTGGTTGACCGACATCCGCTCGCGGCGGGCCGGCAGCCGGGGGGCGCCGCACTTCACCCTGGTGTTTCCGGGCGCCGATCTCGCGCCCAAGGTCTTCGCCGACAAGGTGCGGGCCAATGTCGAGGGGATGCACGCCATCCGCTTTCGGCTGCGCTGCGCCCTGGTGGCGCCCGAACCAATGGTCGGCCGCTTCCACGTGTTCCTGGTCCCCGACGAAGGCTTCGCGGCCATCCTCAAGCTGCACGACCGCCTGCACGTGGGCCCGATCAGCGCGGCGCTTCGCAAAGACCGGCCCTATCTGCCGCACATCACCGTGGCCACGACCCATGACGACGCCAGCGCCCGCACCCTGGCCGCCTCGCTCAATCAGGGCGGAATCGACATCCACGGCCATATCGATGCGCTGCTGGCCGAGCACCGGACTGGCGAGGTGATCAAGACGGTCGCGACAATTCCCTTGTCACGCGCCGGCCTGTTCGGCTGAGGCCGGCGAACCTGGGGGCTTAAGCATCGCCGCCAGTCGCGTCCGCAGCGCGTCGGCGTCCTTCAGCGCGCACTCCCAAACCACCTCGACCCGCCAGCCCATGGCCTCGAGCCGCGCCTGTGCGGCGGCGTCGCGGGCGCGGTTGCGGGCGACCTTGGCGGTCCAGTAGTCGCGATTGGCCTTGGGCGTCCGCGCTCCGCGGGCGCAGTCGTGCCCGTGCCAGAAACAGCCGTGGACGAACACCACCAGCCGCCGCCCCGGCAGCACGATGTCCGGCGAGCCCGGCAGGTCGCGCCGATGCAGCCGGTAGCGTGCGCCCAGGCGCCAAAGCGTCTTGCGCACGATGAGCTCGGGTTTGGTGTCGCGGCCCTTGACCCTGGCCATCACCGCCGAGCGCTTGGCCGGCGGATAGACGTCGGTGGTCAAAGCCCTTCGAACAGCGCCGTCGACAGATAGCGCTCGGCGAAGCTGGGGATGATGGCCACGATCACCTTGCCGGCCCATTCGTCCCTGGCCGCCAGGCGGAAGGCCGCCGACAGGGCCGCGCCGGACGAGATGCCGACCGCCAGGCCCTCGGTGCGGGCGGCGTGACGCGCCATGGCGAAGCTCTCCTCATTGCTGACCGTCAGCACCTGATCGATCACCCCGCGATCGACATTGCCGGGCACGAAGCCGGCGCCGATGCCCTGGATCTTGTGCGGGCCGGGCTGGCCGCCCGACAGCACCGGGGAGTTTTCCGGCTCCAGGGCGATCATCTGGATCGAGGGCTTGCGCGCCTTGAGCACCTGGCCGACGCCGCTGATGGTGCCGCCGGTGCCGACCCCCGAAACCACGGCGTCGACGCGGCCCTCGGTGTCGTTCCAGATCTCCTCGGCGGTGGAGACCCGGTGGACCAGGGGGTTGGCCCGGTTCTCGAACTGTTGCGGCATCACCGCGCCGGGGATCTCGGCCAGCAGCTCCTGGGCGCGGGTGACGGCCCCGCGCATGCCCTTTTCGGCGCTGGTCAGCTCCAGCCGCGCGCCGAGCAGGATCAGCATCTTGCGCCGCTCGATCGACATGCTCTCGGGCATGACCAGGATCAGCGGATAGCCCTTGGCGGCGGCGACGAAGGCCAGGGCGATGCCAGTGTTGCCGCTGGTCGGCTCGATGATGGTCGAGCCGGGCTTCAGCAGCCCCTGCGCCTCCAGGGCCTCGATCATCGAGGCGCCGATGCGGTCCTTGACGCTGGACAGCGGATTGAAGAATTCCAGCTTGGCCAGCACCTCGCCCTTGGGCTTCAGCTCCGCCGACAGCCGGGGCAGGCGGATCAGCGGGGTGTCGCCGATGGTGTCGATGATGCTGTCGAACACCTTGCCGCGACCGGCGCGCTTGAAGCGGGCGGCGTCATAGCCGGGGGTTTCTGAGGTCTGGGTCATGGCGCGTCTCGGTTGGGGTCGGAGGGTTGCTGCGCCAGGCCTTATGCGCGCTTTGACGCGGGCCGGGTTGTTAGAAATTATCGCAGGCCGATGAGGCGCGCCAGGGGCCGGCCGCGGTCAAAGCACCTCGAACAGGCCGGCCGCGCCAATGCCGCCGGCGATGCACATGGTCACCACCGCCAGCTTGGCGCCGCGCCGCTTGCCCTCCATCAGCACGTGGCCGGCGCAGCGGGCGCCGGTCATGCCATAGGGGTGGCCGATCGAGATCGATCCGCCATTGACGTTGAGCTTGGCCGGATCGATGCCCAGCACGTCGCGACAATAGAGGGTCTGGCAGGCGAAGGCCTCGTTCAGCTCCCACAGGTCGATATCGTCGACCTTCAGGCCGTGGCGCTCCAACAGGCGCGGCACGGCGTGGATCGGCCCGATCCCCATCTCGTCGGGCGCGCAGCCGGCGACGGCGAAGCCGCGGAAAATCCCCATCGGCGTCAAGCCGCGCAACAGCGATTCGCGCCCCTCCATCAGCACCACCGCCGCCGCGCCGTCGGACATCTGCGAGGCGTTGCCGGCGGTGACGAAATTGCCCGGGCCGCGCACCGGGTTGAGGCTGGCCAGGCCCTCCAAGGTCGTGTCCGGCCGATTACATTCGTCGCGGTCGACGACATAGTCGACCAGGCTCTCCTGGCCGGTGGCCTTGTCGAGCTTCTTCATCTGGGTGGCCATGGGGACGATCTCGTCCTTGAACAGCCCCGCCTGTTGCGCCGCCGCGGTGCGTTTTTGCGATTCCAGGGCGTAGGCGTCCTGGGCCTCGCGGCTGACGCGATAGCGCTCGGCGACGATATCGGCGGTCTCGATCATCGCCATCCACAGGGCCGGATAGGTCTGCAACAACCGCTCCTCGGTGAAGCGGTAGAGGTTCATGTGGCCGCTCATCTGCACCAGCGAGATCGACTCCACGCCGCCGGCGACGACGACGCTGGCGTTCTCGCTCTTCAAGTAATGGGCGGCCGAGGCGATCGCCTGCAGGCCCGAGCCGCAATAGCGGTTGACCGTGGTCCCGGAGGTGGTCACCGGACAGCCGGCCCAGAGGGCGGCGTTGCGCGCCACATTGTGCCCGGTCGCGCCCTCCGGCTGGCCGGACCCCAGGATCACGTCCTCGATCTCGGCGGGGTCGACGCCGGCCCGCGCGATCGCGTGCTGGATGGCGTGGCCGGCCATGGCTGCGCCGTGGGTGTTGTTGAACCCCCCACGGATCGACTTGGCTAGGCCCGTGCGGGCATAGGAGACGACGACGACATCGCGCATGGCTCTAGGGCTCCGTTCTGATGCGGCTTGCTTCGGGAATCCTAGAGGCGGTTCCCGTGCGGCAGCCTAGGGCGTTTCGCCGCAGGATTGAATGATTTTGGCGCAGGGCCGCGCCAGGCTCGTTAGCGCCCCCCGGCGTCATCCGGCCACAGATCCTGCATCGGACCCTTGCGATTGAGGATGTGGGTGGCGCGCTTGATCACGGTCAGCAGGGTCTCGACCCGCTGCTCGCGGTCATAGGTCATGTTGGCGCGCGCCAGCCCCTCAAGCATGAAGCGCGCAAGGTCGCGGCTGGCCTGGAACCGGGCGCCGGCTCCTGTCGACAGCATGCGCGAGAACGGCGCGCCGACCTGGGCGCGGTCGAATTCCGACTGGGCGCTGGCGATGCGCGCGCGGACGTCAGCGTCGGCGCGGGCGGCGGCCTCCAACTCGGCGAAGGCTTGAAAAGGTGGGGTTTGTAGCGCCGCCCAATAGGCGTCAATGGCGTGCTCGGCCACGTCGGCGCCGGGCGGCGCCTGGCTAGCGGCGGCCGACAACAAGGCCAGCCGCGCGGCCTGGATATGCGCGACCGCCGCGTCGACCAGGGCCTCGCGGGTGGGAAAATGATAGAGCATCGCCCCGCGGGTCAGCCCGGCCTCCTCGGCGATGCGCGGATTATTGGCCGCCGTATAGCCGATTTCGGCGAACAGCCGCATGGCGCAGTCCAGAATCCGGGCGCGGGTGCGTTGGGATTTCGGCGTGTCCCTGGGCGCCGGTGTCGCGGAGGCGTCGGTCATTAGGTCGAGGGTTGGCCCATCTGCTTATCGGGCTTTAGTTAGCCATTGAACGGCCGCCGCGCCAGGGTTTGAACGTCAGCTTCACAAAACCGACATGCAATCAGCTTAACCGCCCAGGAATTACGCGGCCCCTGGCCCGTTCCCTTTCCGCGAGGCCTCGACGCCATGAGCGCCGAATACCCCGTCCGGCGATTCCGCACCGTGTTCATCTCTGATGTCCATCTGGGCACGCGCGGTTGCCAAGCCGAACTGCTGCTCGACTTCATTCGTCACATGGAGTGCGAGACCCTCTATCTGGTCGGCGACATCGTCGACGGCTGGAAGCTGAAAAGCGGCTGGTTCTGGCCCCAGTCGCACAATGACGTGGTGCAGAAGGTATTGCGGCTGGCCCGCAAGGGCTGCCAGGTGATCTATATTCCCGGCAATCACGACGACCGGGCCCGCGAGTTCTGTGGCGTGCACCTGGGCGGGGTGGTGGTCACCCGCGACGCCGTGCATGAGGCCGCCGATGGTAAGCGCTACCTGGTTTTACACGGCGATGAGTTCGATGGCGTCACCCGGCACGCGCGCTGGCTCGCCTTCCTGGGCGATTGGTCCTATAGGACCGTTCTGGCGCTGAATACGGTGTTCAACCGGGTCAGGCGCCGGATGGGGTTCGGCTATTGGAGCCTGTCCGCCTATCTGAAGGTCAAGGTGAAGAACGCGCTGCAATTCATCGAAAACTTCGAGGCCGCCGTCGCCGAGGAAGCCCGCCGTCGGGGGGTGGATGGAGTGATCTGCGGTCATATCCACAAAGCCGAAATGCGCGAGATCGATGGCGTCGTCTATATCAACGACGGCGACTGGGTCGAGAGCTGCACGGCGCTGGTCGAGCATTTCGACGGGCGGATGGAGATTCTGGAGTGGTCGAAGATGCGGTCCTGGTCAGTGATTGACCGGGCCAGCACCCGCAGCGGCGCGGAGATCGAGGAGCCCGCCGCCGCCTGATGCGTATCCTTTTGGCTACTGACGCCTGGGAGCCTCAGGTCAATGGCGTCGTTCGCACCCTGACCCGGGTGATCGACGAATTGCGCGCCATGGGCCACCAGGTCGAGGTGGTCTCGCCCGACCAGTTCAAGACCTTTCCCCTGCCCACCTATCCGGAGATCAAGCTAGCGGTGGGGGCCTATGAGCCCGTGCAGGAGCGGTTCAAGTCGTTTGAGCCGGAGGCGATCCACATCGCCACCGAGGGTCCGATCGGCCTGGCGGCGCGGCGGATCTGCATCGACTGGAAGCTGCCCTTCACCACCAGCTACCACACCAAGTTCCCCGAATATGTCTCAGCCCGCCTGCCGCTGCCGCTGGCCGCCGGCTACGCCTATATGCGCTGGTTCCATGGCCCGTCGGGGCGGGTGATGGTGGCCACACCCTCTATGCTGGACGAGCTGGCCAAGCACGGCTTTCACAATCTGTCGGCCTGGTCGCGCGGCGTCGACACCGAGGTGTTCCACCCAAGGCGCCCGGACGAGCCCGATATTTTCGAGGGCATGGCCCGGCCGATCTGGCTCAATGTCGGTCGCATCGCGGTCGAAAAGAACATCGAGACCTTCCTGGCCACCGACCTGCCCGGCACCAAGGTGCTGGTCGGCGACGGCCCCCAGCGCGAGGAGCTCAGCGTCAAATATCCGCAGGTGCAGTTTCGCGGCGTGCGGTTCGGCGCCGACCTGGCCGCCCACTTCGCCTGCGCCGACGTGTTCTGCTTTCCCTCCCTGACCGACACCTTCGGCCTGGTGATCCTGGAGGCCATGGCCGCCGGCGTGCCGGTGGCGGGATTTCCGGCCCCAGGGCCGATCGACCTGATTCCCGGCTCCAACGCCGGTGTGCTGGCCGCCACCCAGACCGAGGGCTTGCGCGAGGCCTGCCTCGCCTGCCTGGATCTCGACCGCGGCCTGGTGCGCGCCTTCGCCGAACGCTTCTCCTGGCGCGCCTGCGCCGAGGAGTTCGTGCGTAACCTGCAGCCCTATCCCGAGCCGGAAAAGACCCGCTTCTGGCGAAGGCTGCGGCGGCTGGCCCGGCTGAGGCGGCGGTCGGCGCAGGTTTAGCGATCCCCATACGTCGGCGCGATCCGCTTTAGACAGCCCCTCCGAGCGCCGCTCCAGGGTTCAACCGCGACGATCCGTCCAAAAAATTCACACAAATTCGCTTTACATCACCGGGCGTTGTCCCTATTTCGCGCACTCCGGCGGACCCGAAGACCTCTAGCACTCTGCTAACGCCGGCCTGGGTTAACAATTTGCAGGGGGTTACGTGAATTGCACACGTACCATTCGCCCCTGGACCTGGTCCGTGAGCGGTCTCCGGAACGACCTGTCGCCCTCGTGCGACCGGGCGCCGTAGTCCTCGCTGCGAACTGGTTCCAGAAGAGCTTCAAAGGTGACGTTCTCTACGCCGTGAAGGCGAACCCTTCGCCATGGGTGATCAAGACCCTGGCGCAGACCGGCTTCACCCGTTTCGATGTCGCCTCGGTGCCCGAAATCGAGCTGGTGGCCGAGCACGCCCCCGGTTCGCGCATGGCCTTCATGCATCCGGTCAAGAGCCGCCAGGCGATCGCCGCCGCCTATTTCGATCATGGCGTACGCACCTTCTCGTTCGACACCCACGAAGAGCTGGCCAAGATCATCGACGCGACCGGACAGGCGCGCGACCTCAATCTGATGGTCCGGCTCGCGGTGCAGGCCGAGGGTTCGACCTATCCGCTCGCCGGCAAGTTCGGGGTTGAGGCGCATCTGGCGCCCGCCTTGCTGCTGGCCGCCCGCCGCGCGACCCAGGACCTGATGGGCGTGGCCTTCCACGTCGGCAGCCAGTGCATGCGGCCGACCGCCTATCAGTCGGCCATGGCCCAGGCCTCGCGCGCCCTGGTCCGCGCCGGCGTGTTCGCCGACGTCGTCGATGTCGGCGGTGGGTTTCCGTCGATCTATCCGGGCATGGTCCCGCCGGATCTGGCCGACTACATCGACTCGATCGACCGCGGTTTCGCCGAGATGATGGTGCACGAAACCACCGAGCTGTGGTGCGAGCCCGGCCGGGCCCTGGTCGCCGAATCCTCGTCGGTGCTGACCAAGGTGGTGCTGCGCAAGGGCGACGCGCTTTATCTGAACGACGGCTCCTATGGCTCGCTGTTCGACGCCACCCACTCCAAGTGGCCGTTCCCGGTCAAGCTGGTGCGTGACGGCGTGGTCTCCGACGCGCCGCTGAAGCCGTTCCGCTTCTATGGCCCGACCTGCGATTCCATCGACCACATGCCCGGCCCGTTCTGGCTGCCGGAGGATGTGCGCGAGGGCGATCATATCGAGATCGGCATGCTGGGCGCCTATGGCGTGGCCATGACCACCCGCTTCAACGGCTATGGCGAGATGGACATCGCCCAGATGGACGATGCGCCGATGGCCTCGATGTACGGCCTCGCGCCCCGCTCGATCCCGACACCGCGCCTGGACAGCGGAAACGTCGTCAAACTGTCGCGAGCCCGCGGCAAAAAGCGCAGGCGGCGTTAGCCGCGGCTCTATTCCGCTCATCCCCGCGAAAGCGGGGACCAAGGTTTTTTCTGCAGCACTTGAGTCTTGCGATAAAACGCCTGGGTCCCCGCTTTCGCGGGGATGAGCGGAATCTTACGAACCGCAACCCATCACCCCCTCTGTTCGAGGGGTCAGCCCCGCGGCGTCGCTCCGTCCGCCGCTGGGTCGTTCATCCGACGGGCGCTCAGTTCGAAAGGGAAACCCTCCGATGAACGCTCCGACCAACACCAAGGCGGAACTGCTGTCTAAAGTCGTCGAGCATGTCGACATCACCGCCTATGACGCCCGTCCGGTGATCGACGCCATGCGTAAGATGAGCTTCACCTCGCGCGACACCGCTCGGGCCGCCGACATCCTGTCGATGGCTATCGAGGACAAGGCCTGCTCGGTGTGGCTGACCCTGGCCGGGTCGACCAGCGCGGGCGGCTGCATGCACGTCTATCGCGACATGATCCGGTTCGGCATGATCGACGTGGTGGTCTCCACCGGCGCCTCGATCGTCGACATGGATTTCTTCGAGGCCCTCGGCTTCAAGCACTATCAGGCCCAGGCTGATGTCGACGACCGCGACCTGCGCGCCCTCTATATCGACCGAATCTACGACACCTATATAGACGAGGAAGAGCTGCAGGCCTGCGATCACGCGATCAAGGAAATCACCGACAGCCTGGAGCCGCGCCCCTATTCGTCGCGCGAATTCATCCGTGAAATGGGCAAGTGGCTGGCCGCTGGCAACGCGAAGAAGCCGGGCTCGCTGATCCAGACCGCCTATGAAGAAGGCGCGCCGATCTTCTGCCCGGCCTTCACCGATTCATCGGCCGGCTTTGGCCTGGTCAAGCACCAGGTCGAGCGGATCAAGGCCAAGCAGCCCTATGTCACCATCGATTCGGTGGCGGATTTCCGCGAGCTGACCGACGTCAAGATCGCGGCCGGCACCACCGGCCTGTTCATGGTCGGCGGTGGCGTGCCGAAGAATTTCGCCCAGGACACGGTGGTCTGCGCCGAGATCCTGGGGCTCGAGGCCGAGATGCACAAATATGCGGTGCAGATCACCGTGGCCGACGTGCGCGACGGCGCCTGCTCATCTTCGACCCTGAAAGAGGCCTGCTCCTGGGGCAAGGTCGATGTGACCTATGAGCAGATGGTGTTCGCCGAGGCCACCACCGTCGTGCCGCTGATCGGCTCCGACGCTTGGCACCGCGAAGGCTGGAAGACCCGTGAAAAGCGCCGTTGGGCCAAGCTGTTCGCCTGATCGGGCTGATGGCGGATCGCCAGGGGCGCGCACCTTGCGCCCCTGCGCGATCCCCTCTAATTCCGGTTCATGACGCAAATCGTCGCCCAACAAGACGCCACCCTGCAGAGCGGGATCGAGGTTTGGCGCGGCGGCGTCGACCTCTGGGAATGCGACCAGATGGGGCACATGAATGTGCGCTTCTACGTCGCCCGCTGCATGGAGGGCCTGATCGGCTTGGCGGCGGAACTTGGCATGCCGGACGCCTTCTCCCCCGAGGCCGGATCGACCCTGCGCCTGCGCGAACACCATATCCGCTTCCAGCGCGAGGTCCGGCCGTCCAACCCGCTCTATATGATCGGCGGCGTAGTGGAGATGGGGGAGACCGACGCAAGCCTGCTGCTGACCCTGGTCCACGCCGAGGGCGACCAGCCGGCGGCCAGTTTCTTGTGTCGCGTCAGCCATGTCACGCCGCAAGAGGGACGCGCCTTTCCGTGGCCTCAGGCGGTGCGTGCTCAGGTCGAGCGGCTGAGAACGGCGGTTCCCGCCTACGCCGCCGCTCGGGGTCTGAAGCTTGATCCGATGGTGGCCGTCCCAAGCCTTGCGGCGGCCGAGGCCCTGGGTCTGGTCCCGATCGCCGCCGGCGCCGTGTCCTCTCCCGATTGCGACGTGTTTGGCAACTTGGCGGCGGAAGGCTTCATCGGGCGGATCGCCAATGGCGCAGGCGGCCTGATCCGCCCCCTGCGCGCCGTGGCCAATGAGCCGGTCGCCGAGCCGCCGGTCCGCGCCGGCTATGCGGCGCTGGAATACAGGCTGATCTATTTGGACGCGCCGCGGGCCGGCGACCGTCTGGTTATCCGTTCAGCCCTGGCGGGTGTGGATGGAAACGCCCTGCGCCTGGTCCATTGGATGCTCGATCCGACCTCCGGCAAGGCCTGGGCCCTGGCTGAGGCGATCAGCGTCAGCTTCGATCTTGACGCCCGCAAGATCATCCCAATCAGCCAGGCGGCGCAGGCGCGATTGGCGGCCAAACTGATCGCCGGAGCGGCCCTCTGATCCCGGCCTAATGCCGATTTCAGGTCTATGGTCATAAAGGGCCGGCGAGGCCCGCATTGGGATGGACTCAATGCCTCGGTCAATCGCACCTTCACCCTCGGACGCACAGGCCGCGCCTCGGATGGGATCGAACTAAGGCGGCCCAAGCCGGCGGGTTTCGTTGACAGCCCGCCGTTGGGGCTTAAAAGCGGCGCAGATCGAAGAGCAGGAAGGGTTTGGCGTATGGCTGAAGCCAAGACGGGCGCGGGGTTGGCTCAGAGGCCGACATCCCCTCATGTGCAGATCTGGCGCTGGCACATCACCATGCTGGGATCGATCCTGCACCGGGCGACCGGCGTGGCCCTCTATGGCGGCGCGCTGTTGCTGGCCCTGTGGGCGGCCTCGCTCGCCGCGGGCCCCGGGCCGTTCGGCGGCTTCAAGGCCCTGCTGGGCTCGCTGCCGGGCAAGGGGGTGCTGTTCGGCCTGACCCTGTCGATCTTCTATCATCTGGCCAACGGGGTCAGGCACCTGGCCTGGGACACGGGCAAGGGTTTCGAGCCCAAGGTGGCCGACATGACCGGGGCCGCCGCGATCGCCTTCGCCGTGGCGGCGACCGTCGCGGTCTGGGTTCTGGCGGCGCTGTCGGGGAGGCTCGTATGAGCCTGTCACGCACCCCCCTCGGCCGGGTTCAGGGCCTGGGCTCAGCCAAGCATGGCGTCGGCCACTTCATCGGGCAGCGCGTCTCCGCGGTGGCCCTGGTGTTGCTGGTGCTTTGGGCGGTCGGCTCCGGGCTGAGGCTCGCCGGTTATGACTATCCGACCACGGTCGCCTGGCTGCGATCGGGTCCAAACACGGTCCTGACCTTGCTGCTGCTCGGAACCGGCTTCTTCCACATGAACCTGGGCATGCGAACGGTGATTGAAGACTATGTCACCCAGCCCTTGGTTCGCGCGGCGGTGCTGATCGCCAGCCAGTTCGTTTGCTGGATCTTCGGCGTCACCGGCGTCATCGCCGTCCTCAAGGTCGCCTTCGGCGGCGGAGTGTACTGACCATGGCGGGCTACGAATTCATTGATCACCAGTTCGACGTGGTGGTGGTGGGCGCTGGCGGCTCCGGCCTGCGCGCGGCCCTCGGGGCGGCCGAGGCCGGCCTGAAGACCGCCTGCGTCACCAAGGTGTTCCCCACTCGCTCCCACACCGTCGCGGCCCAGGGCGGCATCTCCGCCAGCCTGGGCAATATGAGCCACGACGATTGGCGCTGGCACATGTACGACACCGTCAAGGGCTCCGACTGGCTGGGCGACCAGGACGCCATCGAGTACCTGGTGCGTAACGCGCCCGCCGCGGTCTATGAGCTTGAACACTGGGGCGTGCCGTTCTCGCGCACGCCGGAAGGCAAGATCTATCAGCGCGCCTTCGGCGGCATGACCCGCAATTTCGGCGAGGCGCCGATCCAGCGCACCTGCGCCGCCGCCGACCGCACCGGCCACGCCATGCTCCACACCATGTATGGTCAGAGCCTGTCCAAGTCGGTGGACTTCTTCATCGAGTATTTCGCCCTCGACCTGATCATGGACGGCGAGCGCTGCGTCGGCGTCACCGCCTGGAAGCTGGACGACGGCACCCTGCACCGCTTCCAGGCCCAGACCGTGGTGCTGGCCACAGGCGGCTATGGCCGGGCCTATTTCAGCGCCACCAGCGCCCATACCTGCACCGGCGACGGCGGCGGCATGGTGCTGCGCGCCGGCCTGCCGCTGCAGGACATGGAGTTCGTCCAGTTCCACCCCACCGGCATCTACGGCGCCGGCTGCCTGATCACCGAGGGCGCGCGCGGGGAGGGCGGCTATCTGACCAATTCCGAGGGCGAGCGGTTCATGGAGCGCTACGCCCCCTCGGCCAAGGACCTGGCCAGCCGCGACGTGGTCAGCCGGGCGATGACCATCGAGATCCGCGAAGGCCGCGGCGTCGGTCCGGCCAAGGACCACATCTTCCTGCACCTCGATCACCTGGATCCCAAGGTGCTGCACCAGCGCCTGCCCGGTATTTCGGAGACCGCCAAGATCTTCGCCGGGGTCGATGTGACCAAGGCCCCGATCCCGGTGCTGCCGACCGTCCACTACAATATGGGCGGCATCCAGACCAATTATCACGGCGAGGTGGTCACCCGTAAAGGCGACGATCCTGACGCCGTGGTTCCCGGCCTGATGGCGGTCGGCGAGGCGGCCTGCGTCTCGGTGCACGGGGCCAATCGCCTGGGCTCCAACAGCCTGATCGACCTGGTCGTGTTCGGCCGCGCCGTCGGCCTGCGTCTGGGCGAGGCGCTCAAGCCCGGCGCGCGGCAGAGCGAGCTGAAGCCAGCCCAGACCGAGGCCAGCCTCGCCCGCTTCGATGGCTTCCGGTATGCGGCGGGCGGCACGCCCACCGCCAAGCTGCGGTTGCAGATGCAAAAGACCATGCAGGAGGATGTCGCGGTGTTCCGCACCGGCGAGACCTTGAAGAGCGGCGTCGAGCGGATGGAGCAGGTCCGCCAGGGCCTGGCCGATATCCAGACCAGCGACCGCGGCCTGATCTGGAACACCGACCTGGTCGAGACCCTGGAGCTCGACAACCTGGTCGGCCAGGCCATCGTCACGGTGAACGGCGCGTTGAACCGCGAGGAAAGCCGCGGCGCCCATGCGCGCGAGGACTTCCCCAACCGCAATGACGAGACCTGGATGAAGCACACCCTGGCGTCGTACGACGGGGCCACCGGCGCGGTCAGCATCGATTACCGTCCGGTGCACGCCTACACCATGACCAGCGACATCGAGTACATCAAACCCAAGGCCCGGGTCTATTAGGAGCAGCTGATATGGCTACCTTCGCGCTGCCCAAGAACTCCAAGATCGGCAAGGGCCGCCACCACCCCGCGCCGCAGGGCGCCAAGTCTGTCAAGACGTTCCGCATCTATCGCTGGGACCCGGAGGGCGGCCAGAATCCGCGCTGGGACACCTATGACGTGGCCGTCGACCAGTGCGGCCCGATGGTGCTGGACGTGCTGATCCACATCAAGAACACCATGGACCCGACCCTGGCCTTTCGGCGCTCGTGCCGCGAGGGGGTTTGCGGGTCCTGCGCGATGAACATCGGCGGGCGCAATACGCTGGCCTGCACCCACGGCTGGGCCGAGGTCCCCGGCGCGGCGGTGCAGATCTCGCCCCTGCCGCACCAGCAGGTGGTCAAGGACCTGGTTCCGGACCTGACCATCTTCTACGCCCAATACGCCTCGATCGAGCCCTGGCTGCACACCGAGACCCCCCAGCCGCAACACGAATGGACCCAGAGCCCCGAGGACCGGGAAAAGCTCGACGGGCTCTATGAGTGCATCCTGTGCGCCTGCTGCTCGACCTCCTGCCCCAGCTACTGGTGGAACGGCGACAAGTATCTGGGGCCGGCCGCCCTGCTGCAGGCCTATCGCTGGCTGATCGACAGCCGCGACGAGGCCACCGGCGATCGGCTGGACGGACTGGAAGACCCGTTCAAGCTCTATCGCTGCCACACCATCATGAACTGCGCCCAGGTCTGCCCCAAGGGCCTGAACCCGGCCAAGGCCATCGCCGAGATCAAGAAGATGATGGTCGAGCGGGTGGCGTGAGGCGATTCAGGTCGCCAGCTCAAGCCCGCACCAGCGGGCGAAGTGGCGATAGTCATCATCTCGCGTGATCAGCGGCGCATTTGCGTCGATGCAGCATTGGGCGATCAGGGCGTCGGCCAGCTTGGCCTTGAAGCCCTTGGTTAGCAGCAGCCTACGGTTATCCCCTGCGCGCAGCCAAAAACCCTCAGCGAGCGGTATCAGCGGCGCCAGGCCGATCACTGAATCCTCAGTCGGGCCGAAATTGCGGAATGACCGTATCTCGGCCAGCACCGGCGGCGGCAGAACGAGCGTGTCGGCGGTCAAGGAATGGGCGATCAAGCGCGTGTCTGCCGCCCCCTCGCCCGCCAGAAACGCAACCAGAGAACTGGTGTCCGTAGCGATCAAATGACGTTACCGTGCTCGTCGAACTCTCGGTCCTCCCGCAACTCCGCCAGATCGCCTTCGAGATGGACCTTGCCGCGCAGTTCGAGCATCCGCCGCGACCATTCGCTCTGGGCGAGCCTTTCGAGCGCGATCCGCAGGGTCTCGGTCACGCCTTCCTGGGTGTAGCCCTGAGCCGTCTCCAGCAACTTGACCGGAATGAAGGCCGTAATCTTTCGGGTGTCATTCATACGGCGAAAGGTGCCATAAGAATGATACGGCGCCAAGCGCTACGGCGCCGCGGATCGAGCACTTGACGCAAAGCCTGATCAAGCCCCACCGCCAGACTTGCCCAACCGCCCCTTTCCGTGGAACACGTCCCGCGACAGGACCGGCTTGAGGGATTGATGGCCAAGATCACCTATATTGAACACGACGGCGGCGAGCACACCATCGACGTCAAGACCGGGCTCTCAGTGATGGAGGGCGCGGTGAAGAACGACGTGCCCGGAATCGACGCCGATTGCGGCGGCGCCTGCGCCTGCGCCACCTGCCATGTCTATGTCGACGAGGCCTGGCTGGCCAGGACCGGCGAGCGTTCGGCGATGGAGGACTCGATGCTCGACTTCGCCGACAATGTCGAACCCAACTCGCGCCTGTCCTGCCAGATCAAGGTCACCGATACGCTCGACGGGCTGATTGTGCGGATGCCGGAAAGCCAGCACTGATACCATCGGCCATTGAGGCTGACCCTGCCTCCAGTCCCATTTCCTCGTCTTGGCCGGGCTTGTCCCGGCCACCCATGCCGTAAACGCCCAACAGGAAAAGCGGATGGCTGTTCGTTCACGGCCTGGGTCGCCGCGACAGGCGCGGCGATGACGATCAATTGGAGTCATTCACATCGGCCGTTAGTATGAGAGGGCTTCGCGCTCATCGACCCCCAAACCCACGGACTGAGGATTGCGCCGGACCGGCCCTGCCTCAAGGACGCTTCGCGCCGCTCCGCGGCAGCCCCGAAGAGGGGCTGTCCTTGACCCAGGCCCGGTCCAGCGCAACGGGCTGTCCATGGATTTTGGTGAGCGCCTCGCGTCTCCTGCGGAGGCGAGGCCTTTCGACAAACCCTTGGATGCCTGCGAACGCCGGCCGGACGCGGGGTCAAGGAGCGCGCGCAGCGCGGCCGCGAAGCGGCGCGAAGCGTCCTTGAGGCCGTGGCCGGGCGGCGTTACGCTGGCCCCACGGGTTGGACACGCTGCCCCTACCGCCGCATCCGTCCGTCATCGAACAGTCCCGCCAGCCATTGAGTATACTGCGGCTGGGTCTGACGCAGCTTGCTGCGGCTATAGGGCTCGCGGGTGATCGCCCCATAGAGGTAGGCCGCGCCGGTCAGGGCGAAATAATCGGTGTCGGACTGCAGCATCAGTGCGGTCTTGGGCCAGACGTCGCGATGGGCCGCCTCGGTGCGATAGCGCGCGATCACGCCGTCGGCGACGGGGTCCAGATGCCGGTCGTGATAGGCCTTGAGCAGGCCGATCAGCAGCACCGGTTTGGCGGGATCCAGCCGGCGAACCTCAACCATCACGCCCTCGCCGGGGACAAAGCGGGTCGCCTCGCCGGCGGCGCCGAGATCGGCCAGGATCTTGTCCTGGCGCATGGCCGCCAGCATGTCAGGTTTCAGCCCGACGTGGTCGACCAGATCGACCTGCCGCTCCAGGGCGCGGACCGTGCGTTCAGGGGGCTGAAGCCGGCGCGCCGCGGAGGCGTCGATCTGGAACCCCTCATAGGTGAACACCAGGGCCGGCGCGGGCCGCCTCTGACCAAGGCCGAACAGGAATTTGGGCGCAAAGGCCGGGAGCGGCGCCTGGGGCGAAGCCTGGGCGGCCGGGGCGACGAGCGTAGACAGAAGCGACGCCAAGGCCAGGGCCGACAGCGCCCGCGCGCCCCGATGACAAGCAACCAATCTCGACCCCCAGATCGCCGCGCCTGCGCGCCCGGCAGGACAATGCCCTTTTCCGCGGGCGAATGGCAGGGCTAAAGCCGCACTGGACTTGGCTCCGTCGGCGATGTAATGACCGCGCCCTTCGGGCTGGACCCGAAAGCCAGGACCGCATTGCGGGCTGATCGACATGTCCCGCCCCACAAGGCCCAAATCCCCCTCGCCGGCGCGCGGCGCCCGGGCGCCCGCCGGTCCGACCCAACGTCAGCTGCGCGCCGGCGAACTGGTGCGCCACGCCCTGGTCGAGATCCTGCGCGAGGAGGCCCTGATCGATCCCGCTCTGGCAGGCGTTTCGGTCACCATCACCGAGGTGCGGATGTCGCCCGACCTGCGCCACGCCCACTGCTTCGTCGAGCCACTGGGCGGCGACGGCGCGACCGTGGTTGTCGCCGGCCTGAACGGCGCCGCCAAGTTCCTGCGCGGGCGGCTGGGCCGGGCGATCGAGATGAAATTCACCCCCGACCTGAAGTTCATCCACGACGAGAGCTTCAACGAAGCCGCGCGCATCGACCGCTTGTTCGAGGACCCGAAGATCCGCCAGGACTTGGCGGACGACGAAGGCGCGGCCGACGATGGGGCGTAAGCGCAAGGGCGACCCGGTCAGCGGCTGGATCGTGCTCGACAAGCCTCTCAACCTTGGTTCGACCCAGGCGGTCAGCCAGGTGCGCCGGGCCTTCAACGCCCAGAAGGCCGGCCATGCCGGCACCCTCGACCCCCTGGCCACCGGCATCCTGCCGATCGCCCTGGGCGAGGCGACCAAGACCGTCCCGTTTCTGGTCGAGGCCGACAAGGTCTATCGCTTCACCCTGGCGTGGGGCGCGACCACCACCACCTACGACGGCGAGGGCGAGGTGATCGCGCGCTCGGACGTGCGTCCATCGCCTGAAGCGGCGGCTGGCGCGCTCACCGCCTTCGTCGGCGAGATTTCGCAGATTCCGCCAGCCTATTCCGCGATCAAGGTCGATGGCGAGCGCGCCTATGACCTGGCGCGGGAGGGGATCGAGGTCGAGCTCAAGGCCCGCACGGTGACTATCCATTCGGCCGCCGTGGTCGCGGCGCCCGACGCCGATCATCTCGAGATCGAGATCCATTGCGGCAAGGGCACCTACGTCCGGGCCCTGGCCCGCGACCTCGCCGTGGCCCTCGGCGCCTGCGGCCACGTCTCGGCCCTTCGCCGCCGCCGCGTGGGGGCCTTTTCCGAGGCCCGTGCGATCACGCTGGAAATGTTGCGGGAACTGTGCGATAGCGACCGCTGCTCGGAGGTTTTGCTTCCGGTTGAGACCGCGCTGGACGACATCCCGGCGTTGGCCGTAACCGCCGAAGACGCCTTCAGGCTCTCGCAAGGCCGAGCGATCGTTCTGCTTCCCAGACAGGTCGAAACGCTGAAGGCGCGGTTGGCGTCTCCCTCGGGAGAAGGCTTCGCGTCCCGCACCGTTTTGGCGACACATGGAGGCGCGGTGGTCTCGATCTGCGAGATGCGCGCCGGACAATTAAGTCCGACCCGCGTCTTCAACCTTTAATCACGGAGACCCCGATGTCGATTACGGCCGAACGCAAAACCGAGCTGATCCACACCCACGCCCGCACGCCGAACGACACCGGCTCGGCCGAGGTGCAGGTGGCGATCCTGTCCGAACGGATCGCCAACCTGACGGAGCACTTCAAGACCCACAAGAAGGACAACCATTCACGCCGCGGCCTGCTCAAGCTGGTCTCCCAGCGCCGCAGCCTGCTGGATCACCTGAAGTCCACTGATGAGGGCCGCTATCAGGCCCTGATCGAAACCCTCAAGCTGCGCCGCTAGGTCGGCGAGGCTTTCGGCCGCTGCGCCTGGCGCTGCGGCTCAGCATGACGGCGCGGGTCATTTGCATTAGACCTGCGCCGCGGCGGTCGGCGCCACGCTCAGCGTGGCGCGGTTCGCCCTAGAACCGCCACGCGCCGTCAACAGGCTGAGACGCGCGGCGGAGGGCCGGCACGACCGGTCCGACCGTTCGTCGAGGGTTCAAAGACAATCCTCACCAGCCTGTCGATTTGGAGAGGATTCCGGTTTCGCCCGCGTGGCCCCCCGTCCCTGTCCGCCCCCCGAGGAAATGGGTCCCGGGGATCCGAAAGAAAGCAAACATGTTCGACATCAAACGCAAATCCATCGACTGGGCCGGCCGCAAGCTGACCCTGGAGACCGGGCGCATCGCCCGCCAGGCCGACGCCTCGGTGCTGGCCACCTATGGCGAGACCGTGGTTCTGGCCACCGTCGTGGCGGAAAAGTCGCCCAAGCCGGGCCTCGACTTCTTCCCCCTGACCGTCAACTACCAGGAAAAGACCTACGCCGCCGGCAAGATCCCAGGCGGCTTCTTCAAGCGTGAAGGCCGTCCGTCGGAAAAAGAGACCCTGGTCTCGCGCCTGATCGACCGCCCGATCCGGCCTCTGTTCGTCAAGGGCTTCAAGAACGAGACCCAGGTGGTGATCACCGTCCTGGCCCACGATCTGGAGAATGATCCGGACATCGTGGCCATGGTCGCCGCCTCCGCCGCCCTGACCCTGTCAGGCCTGCCGTTCATGGGTCCGATCGGCGCGGCGCGCGTCGCCTTCATCAATGGCGAATATGTGCTCAACCCGACCGTCGACCAGCTCGGCGAAGACAACCGGATGGACCTGGTGGTCGCTGGCACCGACGATGCGGTGATGATGGTCGAGTCCGAGATCCAGGAACTGACCGAAGAGCAGGTGCTGGGCGGGGTGATGTTCGCCCATCGCGGCTTCCAGCCGGTGATCCAGGCGATCATCGAACTGGCCGAACATGCGGCCAAGGAGCCCTGGGACTTCACCGCCGACGACCTGTCGCCGCTGATCGGCAAGATCACCGCCCTGGTCGGCGAGGACTTGAAGGCGGCCTACAAGCTGACCGCCAAGGCCGCGCGCCATGGCGCCCTGCACGCCGCCAAGGCCACCGCCGCCGCCGCCCTGCTCAAGAGCGAGGCCAATCCGGACGGCTATGACAGCTCCAAGTTCGCCTCGGCGTTCAAGGAATGTGAGGCCACCGTCCTGCGCCGCGACGTGCTGCTGACCAAGAAGCGCATCGACGGCCGCGACCTGGACAAGGTGCGTCCGATCGTCTCGGAAGTCGGCATCTTGCCGAGAGCCCATGGCTCGGCCCTGTTCACCCGCGGTGAGACCCAGGCCCTGGTCGTGGCCACCCTGGGCACCGGTGACGACGAGCAGTTCATCGACGCCCTGGAAGGCACCTACAAGGAAAGCTTCCTGCTGCACTACAACTTCCCCCCCTATTCGGTGGGTGAAGTGGGCCGGATGAACGCGCCTGGTCGCCGCGAAATCGGCCACGGCAAGCTGGCCTGGCGCGCCGTGCGCCCGATGCTGCCGTCCAAGGCCGAGTTCCCCTACACCATCCGCCTGGTCTCCGAGATCACCGAGTCCAACGGCTCCTCCTCGATGGCCACCGTCTGCGGCTCATCGCTCGCCCTTATGGACGCCGGCGTGCCCCTGAAGAAGCCGGTCAGCGGCATCGCCATGGGTCTGATCCTGGAGCCGGACGGCTATGTGGTGCTGTCCGACATCCTGGGCGACGAAGACCACCTTGGCGACATGGACTTCAAGGTCGCCGGCACCGCCGACGGCATCACGTCGCTGCAGATGGACATCAAGATCCCCGGCATCACCGAGGAGATCATGCAAAAGGCCCTGGCCCAGGCCCAGGCCGGCCGTATCCATATCCTGGGCGAAATGGCCAAGGCCATCAGCGGCGCCCGCGAAGAGATCGGCGAATACGCGCCGAAGATCGAAACCATCACCATCCCGGTCGACAAGATCCGTGACGTGATCGGCACCGGCGGCAAGGTGATCCGCGAGATCGTCGCCACCACCGGCGCCAAGGTCGACGTCAGCGACGACGGCATGGTCAAGGTCTCGGCCAGCGACTCGGAAAAGATCAAGGCCGCGATCGACTGGATCAAGTCTTTGACGTCTGAGCCGGAAGTCGGCGCCATCTATGACGGCAAGGTGGTCAAGGTGGTCGATTTCGGGGCCTTCGTGAACTTCTTCGGGGCCAAGGACGGCCTGGTTCACGTCAGCCAGATCAGCAGCGAGCGCGTCGCCCGCCCGGCCGATGTGCTGAGCGAGGGTCAGACCGTGAAGGTCAAGCTGATGGGCTTCGACGATCGCGGCAAGATCAAGCTGTCAATGAAGGCGGTCGATCAGACCACCGGCGAAGACCTGACCAAGAAGGAGACGGTCGCCGCCGACTAGGCGCTCGATCAATCCTGACGCGACTCCGCGGGCGGCCCAGAGATGGGCCGCCCGTTTTCGTTACGGGCGTATGCCGCGGGGCCCGCGCGGGCGAATTGAGCATCGCCCGCACTCGGCGTAGGCTCCCATGGTTGAGGACTGACGCCCACGCTCGACGGAGCACAAGCCATGACCAGCCGGCCCCTGGATTTCACCGGCGCGCGCGGCCAACGGCTGTCGGGCGTGCTCGAAGCGCCGGATGGTCCGGCCCGCGGCTATGCGGTGTTCGCCCACTGTTTCACCTGCGCCAAGTCCTCGCTGGCGGCGACGCGAATCTCACGCGCCCTCGCGGCGAAGGGGATCGGGGTCCTGCGCTTTGACTTCACCGGTTTGGGACAGAGCGAGGGGGAATTCGCCGACACCACCTTCAGCAGCGACGTCGCCGATCTGAGCGCCGCGGTCCAGGCCATGGAGGCTGCGGGCTTTCATGCCAGCCTGCTGGTCGGCCACAGCCTTGGAGGGGCGGCGGTGCTGGCCGCGGCCGGAGGCCTGCCGCAGATCACGTCGATGGCGACGCTTGGTGCGCCCTTCGACGTGGCTCACGTCACCGGTCAGTTCGGCGCCAGCCTGGCGGCGATTATCGAACACGGCGAGGCCCAGGTGAATCTGGGAGGCCGACCCTTCACCGTGCGCCGGGGTTTCGTCGACGACCTCGCTCATCATGACCAGGCGGCGCGTATCGCCGCGCTCCACCGGCCGCTGCTGATCCTGCATGCCCCGCGCGACGCAGTGGTCGGGATCCACAATGCCTCGGCGATCTTCATGGCCGCGCAGCATCCGAAAAGCTTCGTCAGCCTTGACGACGCCGACCATCTGTTGACCCGGGCGAGCGACGCCGCCTTCGCCGCGGAGGTGATCGCCGCCTGGGCGTCGCGCTACCTGCCGCCTGCGATCGCCGCCGACCCGCCGGACGGAGAAGGCGTCCAGGTGACCGAAACCGGCGCAGGGCGGTTCCAAGTCCAGGTCGCAGCCGCCGGCGTTCGCTTCTTCGCCGACGAGCCGGTGGCGGCGGGCGGTCTGGGAACCGGCCCCTCGCCCTATGAACTGGTCAGCGCCGGGCTTGGCGCCTGCACGGCCATGACCCTGCGCCTCTACGCCGGCCACAAGGCCTGGCCGTTGGAGCAGATCAGCGTCACGGTCAGCCATGACAAAGACCAGGCGCGCAATCCTCCCGATCGTTTCCGTCGGATCATCGGCCTTGAAGGCGAGCTGGACGCCGCTCAGCGCTCGCGCCTGATCGAAATCGCCGAGCGCTGTCCGGTTCATCGCGCCCTGGAGGGCGGCGCGATGGTTGAGACCCGCGAACTGGCCGCTCAAGCGCCGGTTCAGGCCGAGGCGCCGGCGGATCATATGAAGGCCATGGAGTCGGCCTGCGCCGCCGCCGACGGCGCGGGCCAATCGGCCGAATTCGCATCTGATTAAAGTCTAGCGGCGAAACTTGCGCCATGACCTTGTCGTCCGCATCGCCCGGAGTGGAACGCGTCTCGCGACGCTGGTCGCTCGTGGCGGTGTTGCGGGACGCCGCCTGGCTGACCGAGGCGCGGGCGCGACGGTTCACCCGCATCTGGCTGATCATCAGCCTGTTGATGGCCGCGGCTTGGCTCGCACTGTCGAAAGGCGACCTGGACCCGCTGGGCAAGCCCCTGGGCACCGATTTCGTCAGCTTCTGGATCGCCTCCAAGATGGCGCTCGGCGGCCATGCGGCCCAGGTCTATGACCTGCAGGCGCATCGCGCGGTCCAGGCGCGCCAGTTCGGCCCGGCCGTCGGTTATTTCGCCTTCTTCTATCCGCCGATCTATCTGCTGATCTGTCTGCCCCTGGCGTTGGCGCCCTATCTGGCTGCGCTGGGCGGCTGGCTGGGCCTCACTGGGGCAGCCTATGTCCGGGTCGCGCGGGCCTTTTGCGGTGAGGCGGCCACGGCCAGGCGGATCGGCTGGCTGGCGATCCTGGCCTTTCCCGCCGTCTTGACCAATGTCGGACACGGGCAGAACGGCTTTCTCAGCCTGGCTCTGTTCGGCGGCGGCGTGCTGCTGCTCGATCGTCGGCCGCTGGTCGCCGGCCTGCTGCTCGGATGCCTGGTCTATAAGCCGCATCTGGGCCTGCTGATCCCGATCGCCCTGATCGCGGCCGGCCGCTGGCGCACCGTGCTCAGCGCGGCCTGCACGGTGATCGCGGCGGTCGCCCTGTCCCTGTGGGCGTTCGGCGGCCAGGTCTGGAGCGCCTTCCTCGCCAGCTCCGCGATCGCGCGCGCGGCGCTGGAGCAGAACGCCGTCGGCAATGAGCGCATGCAGAGCGTGTTCGCCGCGGTTCGCCTGCTGCATGGCTCCTTGATTCTGGCCTACGGCGCCCAGGCGATGATGGCGGCGGCGGTCTGCGCCGCCTTGATCTTCGCTCAGCGCCGCGCCTTTCGAGCCTCGGCCGAGGGGCCCGCCCTGGTGACCGCGGCTCTGCTCGCCAGTCCGTTCCTGCTCGACTACGATCTTATCCTGCTGGCCATTCCGCTCGCCTGGCTGACGGTCCAGGGGCTGCGAAGCGGGTTTTGGCCTTGGGAGAAATCGATCATCGCCGCGGCCTATATCCTGCCCGCGGTCTCGCGCAGCCTCGCCACCGCCACCGGCCTGCCCATCGGCCCCCTGGTGATGGCGGCGGTGTTCTGGCTGGTGATGCGTCGCTGGATCGGCCGCGCAGCAAGCGCCTCGAAGCCTTCGATCGCAGATTTGGTCACGGTCAGTTAGCGGTGGAGCGCTCCGCCGGGTTCGGTCGGCTACGACCGACCCAGGCCGTCGCAGCGTTCGATGAACCCTCGCACCCGCGGATAGATCTCCTCGCGGAACCGGCGACCGTTGAACACGCCATAGTGCCCGACCGAGGGCTGCACATAGTCCTCTTTCAGTTCGGCCGGCAGACCTGAGCAGAGGGCGTGGGCGGCCTGGGTCTGGCCGATGCCGGAGATGTCGTCGTGTTCGCCCTCGACCGTCATCAGCCCGATGTCGCTGATCGCGGACGGATCGACCCGCCGTCCCCGGTGGGTCAGCTCGCCCTTGGGCAGCAGGTACTGCTGAAACACGATGTCGATGGTCTGGAGGTAGAATTCCTCGGTCAGGTCGAGCACCGACAGATACTCGTCATAGAACTCCACGTGCTTGTCGGCCCCGTCGCCGTCGCCGCGGACCAGGTCGTTGAAATAGCGGGTGTGCGCGTTCTGGTGCCGATCCAGATTCAGCGACATGAAGCTGTAGAGCTGAACGAACCCAGGATAGACCCGGCGCAGCATCCCTGGATAGGGCGGCGGCACGGTGTAGATCATGCTACGCTGGAACCAGGTGAACGGCCGCTGCTCGGCCAGCTTATTGGTCACCGTCGGCGACATCCGCGCATCGATCGGCGAGCCCATGAAGGTCATGCTGGCCGGACGGCTGTCATCCCCGTCCTCGGCCATCAGGCTGGCCGCCGCCAGCACCGGCGGGCCAGGCTGGCAGACGGCGACGACGTGCGGCCGCGGCCCCATGGCCCGCAGCATGTCACGGACGTGATCGATATAATCATAGAAGTCGAAACGGCCCTCCATCATCGGCACGTCGCGGGCGTTGGACCAGTCGGTGACATAGACCTCGTGATCCTGCAGGAAGGTCTCGACCGTACCCCGCAGCAGGGTGGCGAAGTGCCCGGACAGCGGCGCGACGATCAGCACCGCCGGCTCGATCTTGCGCCGGCCGGCTCGGCGCATGTCGCTCATGTCGCGGCTGAAGTGGATCAGCTTGACCCAGGGCGACGACCACTCGACGACCGGACGGACCCGCACGGGGACGCCAGCAATGGTGACGCTGTCGATGTTCCAGTCCGGGCGGCCACGGCGGCGGGTGACATTGGCCAGCAATTCGGTCGAGGCGTAGACAGTGCGGCCCATCTTGGTGTCGGCCAGCGGATTGATCGGCGAGCTCCAGGCGTCGCGGGTCGCGCGCGCGGCCATTCGCATGGGTACGGAGGCGTAGTAGTTGGCCTCGTGCATCGCATAGAGCATGGCTCGATCCTCAGCGCCCCAATCGTCGGACGATCAACTATATTGCGCTGCGTTAAGATCCCACAATGCGTTCGCGCAAATGGGGATCGGAGCCTGCCCGATCTGGTTAGGCCTGGGGGTTCATGGCCTTGACGATCTGATCACGGGTCTGCTGCGGCGTCAGGCCGAAGGCGATCACGCTGTCGAAGGCGCCCTGGGGGTTCATCAGATAGATGGCCGCGGAGTGGTCGACCGAATAGCCCGGCCCCGTCCCGCTCTTTTGGAAATAGACCTTATAGTCGTTGGCCGCCTTGGCGATCTGGTCGGGTGTGCCGGTCAGGCCGATGGTCCCCTTGGGGAATGAGGCGCTGGACAGGTAGTCTTTCAGCTGGCCCGGCGTGTCGCGAGCGGGATCGACGGTGACGAACACCACCTGAAAATCCTTGGCGCGAGGTCCCATCAGGCCGATCGCGCTGGCCAGGGTCTGCAGCGTCGTCGGGCAGACATCCGGACAATAGGTATAGCCGAAGAACACCGCCGACCACTTGCCGAGCAGCAGGCTCTGGTCCCGCGGCTGGCCGAATTGGTCGACCAGCGCGAAGGGGCCGCCGATCAGGGGCGGCGCTGGCCGACCGCAGCCCGCGAGCAAGCCGCCGCCGGCGACCGCCAGGCCTGCGGCCAACAGGGCGCGGCGGGTTGGTGGCTCAAACATCAGCGCGGCCTCCTTGGCCAGCCTCACGATCCCAATGGCGATACCCGTAAGCGATCGCGGCCTGCGGCGAAAGTCGGTCGGACGCCATCCGGCTTGAGGACGCGGCATGCAATCGAACGCTGCCCATTGGCCCTGTGTGCTGATAGGGTCCCGGACGTGGAACCGACAGCGAAACCTCGCGCTCGGCTGGTGTTCCTGAAAGAACGGGAAACCGGTTCGACGGATGACGTTCAGGTCGACGACGGCCTGGTCGCGCACGGCCGCATCAATCTTGATGTTTTGGTGCGACTACGATGGCTGACCCTGACCGGCGAGTGCGCGGCCTTGGTGCTCATCGGCCTGATCCTGCATCTGCGGGCGCCCTATCTGACCTGCCTGTTCGTGATCGTGGTCACCGGCGTGTTCAACACGGTGATCAGCTTGTCGAGCACCGCCCTTGGCCCCGCGCGCGACAGCCAGCTGATGATCCAGCTCGGCTTCAACATCGTCCAGGTCTCGGCCCTGCTCCAGCTGACCGGCGGGGTGGTCAATCCGTTCTGTCTGCTGCTGATCGCGCCAGTGACCCTGGCGGCGGCCCTGATGGAGCGACAGAAGGCCTTGGCGCTGGGGGCGCTCGCGGCGGTTTGCGCCACCCTGATGGCCTTTTGGTCCCTTCCGCTGCCTTGGCCCGACGCGGATCCGCCGACGCCGCCGCTCGGCTATCGGCTCGCCGCCCTCGCCGCCCTCTATACCGGCCTGCTGGTGACGGCCGGCTACGCCTGGCGCGCGGCGGCGGAGACCAAGCGCATGGAGCTGGCGCTGAACGTCACCCGAAAGGTGCTGGCGCGCGAGCAGCGGCTTTCGGCGCTCGGGGGTCTGGCGGCGGCGGCGGCGCATGAGTTGGGCACGCCGCTGGCCACCATTTCGATCGTGGCCAAGGAGATGGTGCGCGAGGCCAGCGACGGTCCGATGCGGGAGGACGCCGAACTGCTGGTCTCCCAAGCTGAACGCTGCCGGGAGATTCTCACCCGCCTGACCGAGGAGCCGGACACCACCGACGACGCGGTGCACGCCCGCATGACGCTGCTGCAGTTTCTCAATGAGGTGATCGCCCGCCACCTCGATACCCCCGTTAGGGTTGAGGCGGTGGTCGCTGGTCCGCCCGGCGCCCGGCCGCCGGAGATCCGCCGCATGCCTGAGGTGTTGCATGCGATGACGTCCTTGGTCGAGAACGCCGTCGATTTCGCCCGCTCGGAAGTGCTGGTCAGCGTCCGGTTTGACGAGCGCACCATCGCTGTCGAAGTGCGCGACGACGGTCCGGGCTTTTCGCCGGAGGTGCTGACCCAGCTGGGGCAGCCCTATGTCACCAGCCGTCCTGGCGGCGAAGGATCGCGCTCAGGCCATATAGGCATGGGGCTGGGCTTCTTCATCGCCAAGACCCTGCTCGAGCGGACCGGTGGCGTGGTGCAGCACTTCAACGGTCGGCGCGGCGGGGCGGTGATCGCGGCCCGGTGGCCGCGCGCCGCGATTGAGGCCCCACCGGCGCCTGGCGGCTTCGAGCTCGGCGCCGCGGGTAACCCGGTATCGGACGAATTACGATGAAAGCACTTGAAGCGGCGTGAATATGAGCGAATCATTGTTAATAAATCGCGTTAAACGCGAACATTAAGGAGGGGCGGATGACCGATCTGACGGAGGCTGTGGCGGCTTTGCCCGACAAGAGCCTGTTGATTCTCGATGATGACAGCGCTTTCCGCGTGCGGCTCGGACGGGCGCTGGAATCGCGTGGGTTCGAACCGGTGTTGGCCTCGTCGGTCAGCGAGGCGATCGCCCTGGTCAAGGCCAAGGCGCCAGCCTTCGCTGTGCTGGACATGCGTCTTGAGGACGGCAACGGGCTGCAGGTGGTTGAGGTGGTGCGGACAGCCCGTCCGGACGCCCGGGTGGTGATGCTCACCGGCTACGGCGCGATCGCCACGGCGGTGGCGGCGGTCAAGGCCGGCGCGGTCGACTATCTGTCCAAGCCGGCCGACGCCGACGATGTGCTTCGCGCCCTGTTGGCTCGGCACGACGAGACCGCGGCCCCGCCGGAAAATCCGATGTCGGCCGACCGGGTGCGCTGGGAGCACATCCAAAGGGTCTATGAGTTGTGCGGTCACAATGTCTCCGAAACAGCCCGGCGGCTGAACATGCACCGCCGGACGCTTCAGCGGATCTTGGCCAAGCGCGCGCCGCGCTAGATCGGGCTTTCACGGAACGGTTAGGGCGCGTAGCGCCGCCAGCCGACCAAAGGCGAGGGTGAGGGCCTTGCGGCGGGCGCCGGCCAACCGCGCCTCCGGCGCCTCGACCAGCACCGCCCCGCCGAAGGCGTCGGCGATGATCAGTCCAGGTCCCTGCGGCAGGTGCTCGCGCGGGAAGTGAGGGCCGACCGCGAAATAGAACAGGTCGCAATAGGGGCCGTACTCGCCCCATTTGCGATCCACCCGATAGTCCTCCAGGCCGGACTTGACCTCGACGATCAGAATCTCGCCGTGCGCGCCGAGGGCCATCAGGTCGGCGCGTCGGCCGTTTGGCAGGGCGACCTCGGCCAGGGGCGCATAGCCGAGCGAGACCAGCAGCCGCGCGGCCCCGCGGGTCACCGCCTCGGTGGTTTCAGGTCTCGACAGGCTGTACGGGCTGGCGGCCTCCATGGGGCCAATGTGTTCCGCCTTCGTTCCAAAGGCAAGAGCCTGAGCCGAAGCGGCCGTCAAGCCGATGGCGCGTTGTCGAACACCAGCCGGGAAACGTCGAAGCCCAGCGCCTGCGCGTGCGCGACGAGAGCGGCCTTTTCGCTCGGCGTCAGGTTCGGGCGCCGCGACATGATCCATAGATATTTCGGGTTTGGCATGCTGAGCAGGCACCAGCTGTAGTCGTCGGCGCGGTCGAGCACCCAGTAATCACGCTGGATCAGGCCACCGAGAAAGCCGATGCGGAATTTCGAGCTGCTGACGCCGTCGATAATGCGTCCCGAGCCGCGCCATGTCTTGTCCGAAGCGCCCGGCGCCGCGACGTGGCAGGTCTGCACCACATTAAAGCCGCCGTCCGGCTGACGAAACCAGTCAGAGGTGGCGTTGGCGCAATCCGATTCGATTCGGTTGGGCAGGCGGGCGATTTCGTACCAGCGTCCGGCGTAGCGCTGCGGATCGATCGGCCGGGGGTGGGCTGGATCGGCGATCACCGGCGAAGCGCCAAGGCAGAAGAGGCTAAGGGCGATTGCGGAAAGGCGAGCGGCGATCACAGGCATCAAGGGTTCCCGACAAAGCTAAGCCCGATCCGGAGTGTTTCCATCCTCCGCGGCCGACAAACGCTAGTCTCGCCTAAACAAAGGTTTTCCTGCGGCCAAGAGAGCCGATCACGGGGGAAAATTCAACCCAATCCTCTCCCAATGGCCGCCGTGAGCTTTCGCCATAGGGTCGCGGTGGCTGACGAGGCTCCGCTTGCGGCGACTCGTCAGCCGGACGACCAGGCTATTTGGCGTCGTTGGCGGTGTCGGTCACGGCGTGTCCGGCGCTGGACACATCCTTGCCGGCGCCGGCGACGGTGTTGCAAGCGGACAAGGTGAGGCCGGCGGCGACGAGCGCCAAGATCATCAGTTTGCGCATAGTCATCTCCTGGGGGGTTTCAACCCCTCCGCAACGCTTAGGCGGTGGCGCGGTTCCCCTTGGGCTTCAGCCGCAGCTTGGCCGCGGCGGGATCGCCCGCCGATGGGTTGGGGAACACCAGACGGGCGGTGACGCCGCCGTGGTCGTTCAGCGCCAGCTCCATGCGTCCGCGCAATTGACGCGCGAAGGCGCTCATCAGGGCCCGTCCCACCCCCGCCTCGCCATTGATGCTCGGGGGCGAGCCCGCGCCCTCGTCGGAGATGGACAATTCGGCCTCCGGTCCGTTGACGGCGAAGCTGACGCGCAGCAGACCGCCGTGGGCGGACAGCGCGTGTTTCTGGGCGTTGGAGATCGCCTCCACCGCGAACAGCGCCAGGGGCGGAAGCTTGTCTGGGTCGATGGTCAGTTCGTCGGCCTCCAGTTCAGTGCGGATGGGCGCGCCCTTGGTGTGCTGATCGATGACCATCTGGCCGATCAGATCGCTGAGGAACTGGCGTAGATCGACCCGGCGCATGTCCGGGCCCTGGTAAAGGGCGCGATAGATCAAGGCGAGGGCCGCGACCCTCTGGCGGGTGTCGGACATGGCCGTGCGGGCGGCCGGATCGGTCAGGGCGCGTTGCTGCATATTGAGCAGTGAGCTGATCACCTGCAGATTGTTCTTCACCCGGTGGTGGATCTCGCGCAACAGCGCGTCCTTTTCAGCCAGGGAGTCGCGCAGCGAGTGATCGCGGGCGGCGATGGCCTCGGCCATCACCTCGAGCGTCGCCGCCAGTTCGCGAATCTCCGGGGGCGCCCTGTCCGCCTGCCGAGGTCGGACCGACAGGCGGCCCTTGGCGTAGATCGCGGCGATTCGCTGCAGATAGCTCAGCCAGCGGATCACCACGCGGTCGGTGACCACCCAGACCGCGGCCAGGGCCATGGCGAAGGCCAGCAGCGGAAACAGCAGGCTGGACAGCGGATTGAGCCCGGCCCAGGAAAACAGCCCTTCCGACGGCGCCGACAGGATCACGTAGACGTCGTCGGCGAGCGGCGCGGCGGAATAGACTCGGGGCCGGCCGCCGGCGTCGAGGCCAGAATAGATGAACGAGCCCGCCTGGCGCGCCTGCGCGGCGAAACCGGCGCGGGGCGGTTCGAAATGGGCGCCGCGACTTTCGACCAACATGCGGCCCTGGCCATCGACCAGCGCCACCTCGGCGCCCGGCGGCAGGGCGCGGTCGGTCATGTCGGGCTTAAGGCTGTCAAGACTGATCAGGGCCACCAGGGCGCCGTCGAAATGACCATCGGGATCGGTCGAACGCTCCGCCGCCATCAGGGCCGGTTGAGCGCCCGCCAGAAGGCCGGGCGAGCGGATGATCACCTGAGACTCGCCGGCGCGCAGCCGTGAGAACCAGGCGCTGCTCGCCCGCTCCGAATCGGCGGGCACGTCGGCGGCGGCGCAGGCGACGCGACCTTGGGCGTTGAAGCGGATCAGGTTGTCATAGCCCGGCAGACGCCCGGCGACCTCCGCCAGCCTCTGGGCGCACTGCAAGCCGACCGATTGGGGCGCCAGGGTCTCGAGCAGCACACCGGCGCTGGTCATCGCGGCGCGGGCGGTCCCGACGCTGCGCTCAGCCGCCAGGGCCAGGGCCGCCTTCTGCTCTTGGGCATCCTTTTGAAAGGCCAGCACCGACTCGCTGACGCCCAGCAACAGCACCGGCGCCAAGGCCATGGCCAGGGCCGCGCCAAGGCGAAAACGGATGGTCGTGAGCGGCCCCAACGACCACCGCGTCATCCCGCCACCCGCTCTATGGGGCCAAGCTGAGGCGTTCCGCGTCGTTCATAATCGAGCTCATCGCGTCGCCGGCGGAACGGCCATCGCGGTCATAGTCGCCAGTGTCGAGGATCACCTGCAAGGCCCGGCGGGCGCGGCTGACCCGACTCTTGACCGTGCCGACGGCGCAGCCGCAGATCGCGGCCGCCTCCTCATAGGCGAATCCGCCGGCCCCGACCAGGATCAGCGCCTCGCGCTGCTCCGGGGGCAGCATCTTCAGGCCCAGGCGCAGTTCATCGAGCACCACCGGCGATTCAGGATCATCGACCGCGACCAAAGTCCGTTCAGCCGATTCCTGGTCCAGCTGGGTCTGGCGCCAAGAGCGGCGTTTTTCCGAGTAGAATTGATTACGCAGGATCATGAAGGTCCAGGCCTTCATATTGGTGCCCATCTGATAGCTGCCGCGGGCGATCCAGGCCTTCATCATCGCCTCCTGCGCCAGATCGTCGGCGCTGGCGGCGTCTCCAGCCAAGGTCCGGGCGAAGGCGCGCAGATGAGGTATGAGGGCGACCAGCTCGGCCTTGAACGCGGCCTCGGCCTTGGGGTCGACGGGGCCGCGGGACGATCCTCCGGTCTGGGCGGTCTCGCTCATCCTTGGGCGTCCGTCGTGGGTTTTTCGTGGCCGCGCAAAATCTCCAGGAACTCGTCAGGAACCGGTTCATTGACGACTTCGTCGAACATCTGGCGCAGTTTCACGCCGATCGCCTGCTGACGCAGGCGCGCCTCGTCAACGGATGGATTTGGGGTACGCGATTGAGTCGGTGTGGGAGTCTGCTGTATCATGCCCTTGGCGTCTCGTTGCTCCAACGCACGCCCCCTTTGAACTGCTTGCGGCGAAGGTAAGCATCGCCCAGCCGACTAACGCGTCAAGCCTGTTTCGGTTCCGTGGGGTCGTCGGCGCTTCGCAAGCGCATTTGACGAATGTCGGGAACCGGAAGCTGAGCGGCACGTTTTGTATCCTGCCCGACGAACGCCGTGGGCATTGCTGGTTCGGACCAGCGACAGCGTTCGATCGATCGGGGACAACAATAAAGGAGAGGCCATGAGCCTGTTGGCACGTTTGGCGCCGCATCTGCCCTATGTCCGCCGCTACGCGCGCGCCCTGACCGGCGACCAAGCCTCTGGCGACGCCTATGTGCGGGTGGCGCTGGAAGCCTTGGCGGCGGGTGACCGCTCGCTCGACGCTTCGATGACCCCACGGGTCGCCCTCTATCACGCCTTCCACGCGATCTGGTGCTCGTCAGGCGCCCAGCTCGAAGGCCCCGCCGACACCGCCGCCGACCCGAGGAATGAGCCGGCCACGCTTCGCATCCTGCGGATCGCGCCTCGCTCGCGTCAGGCCTTCCTGCTCACCGCGCTGGAGGGGTTCACCCCCGCCGAGGCCGGCCAGGTGCTGGGCGCCAACTTCGAGGAGGTTGACCGCCTGATCGCCGAGGCCCAGCGCGACATCGACGCCGACCTGGCCACCGAGGTGCTGATCATCGAGGACGAACCGGTGATCGCCGCCGACATCGAGGCCTTGGTCCGCGAGCTTGGCCACAAGGTTCTCGATATCGCCGCCACGCGGTCAGAGGCGGTTGAGGCGGTTCGGCGTCATGCGCCTGGTCTGGTGCTGGCCGACATTCAGCTGGCGGACGGATCGTCGGGCATTGATGCGGTCAAGGACATCCTGGGCGAACTGGATCTGCCGGTGATCTTCATCACCGCCTTCCCCGAGCGCCTGCTGACCGGCGAGCGGCCGGAGCCGACCTTCCTGATCACCAAGCCTTTCCAGCCTGAGACGGTGAAGGCGGCCATTGGGCAAGCGCTTTTCTTCCATCCGGGGCGCAGCCGCAAGGCCGCGTGAGGCCGCTCAGGCCCGCTGTGGAACGCGGCCCTATTGGCTGCGTTAATCAGCCAAGGCCGCCGAGCGCGGCGTCATCGGAAGGATTTCGGTCATGCTTGGTTGGGCTCTCACGTTCTTGATTCTGGCGGTGGTCGCCGGTTTCTTCGGCTTTTTTTCCTTGGCGGGCTTGGCGGCCTCGATCGCCAAGATCCTGTTCCTGGTGTTCTTGGTGCTGCTGGTCGCCAGCTTTGTGATGCGCGCCCTGCGAGGCCAGTCGGTCGTCTAGCGCCGAGCGGCGCCCTGTGAAAATCGGGGCGCCGCCGGAACCGTAGGCGCGCAAATCGCGTTGCGACGATTGCGGAGGAGGGCCACGCCCCGCGCGCGACGTTGGCTACCGCGCCAGCCAGTCGTCTCCGCGCCTGTTCTCTGCATAGCCCCCATTTTAGGGCGACCGAAAGGTCGCCCTTTTTTGGCTCTGGGGCGGGGGGGCCGACGTGCGCTGGCTAGTGGTTGTCCGGTCCGCCGGTCGCGGCCTGGATCAGGGCGGCGATTCGGTCGGTCGGATTGGCGGCGGGCTGTGCGGCGTTGGCGCCGGAGGCGGGCGCCGCGGCGGCGGCGAGTTGGCTAAGCGCCGACTGAGCTACGGTCCGCACCGCGTTCTGGGCGGCCGCCTGGCCCGACTGATAGATGAAGCCATAGGTGGGATAGGTGGTGCTGCCGAGGTCACGAGACGGATCGTACCAGACCTTGACCAGGCTCCAGTCCCCGCCGTGTGAGACGTCGATCACGGTGACGTCCTGTTCGACCTGGCCGCGCTCGCCGCCGATGACCGACCAATTGGCATGGCTGACCTGGATGATCCGGTCGGTCAGCACCCGGCTGACCACCGCCACATGGCCCTTGCTCATCACGCCGCTGGGCTTGAACACCAGCACGGCCCCAGCCTTGGGCACGAAGCCCTGGGCGTAGCGACCGGCGGCCTTTTGCCACCAGGTCCAGGCGTCACCGAAAATCTGAATGCCGGACAGCATGCGGGCGAAGGGAACGCATTGCAGATAGTCGTCGGCGTGGGCCGCGCCCGCGCAGGTCAGCGACAAAAGGGTCGAGGCGATCACTGCGCCCCAGACCGTCTGCATGCGTCGCCGCATCAATCCGCCCCTCCGTGTTGGTCCCACCGGCGGCTGGAATAACCATAGAGGCGGTGAATGGGAAGTAAAAATTTTCGAACCGTGTTCCTTTAGTCACGCTAGCGCGCAGCTCATCCGCGATCCGCGGCGACGGATAGCGCCGCAGCTGCGCCGGGCCGCAATTTGTCAGGCCGCGTAAATAGTGATCTGACGCTGATGTCTATCAATACATATCGCGAATTAGGGCTGGTTTTGAATTTCAAGCCCTGAGATTTTGACTAAATAAATAAGAATATTGTCGCGAAATGGCCGGATAAGTTCGGAATATAGGGTGCAGATATTGTCGACGCGCGGGTTTATATAGTGCGAAAATCGCGATCAAGTGGGCGATTTCAGCCACAATATATTGAATCAGAGCCTGCGTCTCTGCCCAAAGGGCTGATCGGTCTGGCGCCCCCGGCGCCGCAAAAATAGGCGTTGGACGCCTAAACACCGGGCGAAGGTTCAGGCGCCGAGAAGCCGGGCCCATTGGCCGCACCCGCTGGGGCGCGGGGCGAGACGACAGGTCCAGGGACGACCCAAGGCGTCGGCGACCAGGCCTAGTTGGGGGGGCTCGTATGCCCGCTTCGACTGACCCTTGCTCATCGCCCATCTACCAAGTCAATCGTCCGGACGCCGTCAAAAGTCCGGCGATCATCACGGCCCCCAAAATCACCGCTGCGCCAAGTCCTCCCAGGTCGGCAAGATTGTCGAGGTGCGCGAAATGCTGGCGACGAAGGAATCTAAAGCCACGGATTCGCATGAATCAGCCTTCCAATTTTCGTCCCTAAGCAAAAGATAGGCTCAATGAGACCCATGTCAATATTCTGTCGTAATCGCAGCCCAAGTCGCCGTTGGTCTGTCCCACGTCGTCAAGAGTCCAGGTGTTGACTATTAGCGACGCGAGGGAATCAATGCCTGGCCAGTCGGCGATGGGTTTCGATCTATCCTATTAATCATATTAATAATGCTACGATGAGCCGTGCTCATCCCAGGTCGCAGCCGTCCTGAGGAAGCCACCTCCGTCGGCTGGGCGACCAGATCGTCCTGCAGATCGTTGTCTTCGGCGAAGAGAGGCGCACAGTCCTGGCTTCGAACGCCGCCGCGCATGGGAGGGCCGTCGCCTCACACCCTTCGCGCCAACACGATCCGGTTGCTGTTGGTCCCCTTGGCGTTGTTGCCCACGCCCCAGCAGTTGGCGGTCTTGGTGAAGCTCTGGGCGTTGATCACCACCGCCAGCGGTTCAAAGGGCAGGCCGGCCAGGGCCTGCAGCACCACTGTCTCCAGCGCCACCTGGCCGCCGCGCACCTCGCCGACCTCGAAGGCGACGTGACCGCCGGGGCGGACGATGCGGCCCAGCTCGCGAAAGACGCCATGGACGAAGTCGCCCCAGGCCTGCGGGTCGGCCCGGCGGGTGATCGGCGCGTCCAGGGGGTCGAGGCCAGCGAACCAGTTCCTCAGCCAATTGTCGCCGGCATAGTCGACCACGTCCAGGAACGGCGGAGAGGTCACGACCAGGTCGACGCTGGCCTCGGCGATCGCCGGCGAATGGTCCGCGGGTCCTGACAGCAGCCGGCTCTCAATCGCGACCGGCGGCCGACCATCCTTGAGCAGGGCCTCAGACTTGCGCGCGATCAGGGCCGGCACGTCGCGGCGCGGCGGCGTCTGACCGCGGCGGGCGTTGATCCGCTGTTGCGAGGCCAGGGACACCGCCTGGTTGGGCGGCATCGAATAGACGGAGAAAAAGCCCGGCGAATGGCCAGTCAGCCGGTTGAGCGCCACCATCCGGATCCAGTCATCGACGCTGTCGAGCGCGCCGGCCGTCTCCCGCTGGCTAACGTGCGCGCGCAGGGCCTGGATCTGCGCCAGGGTCTGCGGGTGATAGAAGACCAGCAACGGCTCATCGCCACCCGCGACGTCGGCCCAGTCGATCTGCGCCAGTCTCGTCTCAACCTCGGCCAGGCAGGGCGGAGCCAGGCGCGGGCGGGTGAGCAGCACGCTCAGCGGATTGATGTCATTGCCGATGGCGCGACGGCCCATCAGGGCCGCCTGGATCGGGGTGGTGCCGCGCCCCATGAACGGGTCGTAGACGGTCTGTCCCGGCGCCGTCAGCCGCTCGATGAAGAAGGCGGGCAGCTGCGGCTTGAAACAGGCGCGGTAGCTGACCTCATGCAGGGCGTGGGCCTGGCGTTGGCGGGCGGTCCAGAAGGCGTTGATGTAGAAGGGAACGCCGTCCCGTTCCTCGATCAGGGTCGGCTGACCCTCGCCGGTGAAGGCGGTCAGGCTGGCGCGGATGTCAGACGTCACTTCAGCCGATCAAGCCGAAGCCGCTGGCGCGGGTCGGTCATACGCAGGGCCAACAGATAGGCGGCGCCGGCGGCGGCCAAGCCGCTGCCTCCAGAGAGCAGGAACATCAAGAGGATCTGATACTTGACCGCCTCGATCGGATCCAGCCCGGCCAGGATCTGGCCGGTCATGATCCCCGGCAGGGTGACCACGCCGGCGGCCGACATCTGGTTGATGATCGGCACCAGCCCGCGCCGGATCGCCTCGCGGATGAACGGGGTGATCGCCTCCCAAAAGCCGGCGCCCAGGCATAGCCGCGCCTCGATCGCGCTTTTCTCGCGCGCCACGCCGCCCAGGAACCCGTCCAAGGTCAGGCTGGTGGCGTTGAGGATATTGCCCAGCAGAATCCCGGCCAGCGGAATGGCGTAACGGGCGTCGTACCAGGGATGCGGCCGAAGCGCCGTGGTCAGGGCGAACAGGGCGGTCAGCACCGTGGCTGAAGCGATCGAGGCCAGGCCGATCCAGAATCCGGCGGCGTGCTTGAGCTTGCGCTCCGGTCGCGCCGCCGCCTCGCGCGCGGCGATCAGCACCATCAGGATGATGATCAGGGCGGTGACCGCCGGCTGATGGATCGAGAAGACGAAACGCAGCAAAAAGCCGATGGCCACCAGCTGGATCACCATCCGTCCGCTGGAGATCAGGATCTTGTCGTAAAGCCGCAGCTTGAGCAGGATCGAGATCGCTGCGTCCGCCACCAGCAGGCTGGAGGCGATGGCCAGGTCCAGCGGATGCAGGATGATCGGGTTCATGCCGCCGCCTCGATCCGGCCGCCGGCGATCACCCGGCGCTGGTCGCCCAGGCGCTGCGCCTGGGACGGATCGTGGGTGACCATGATCATCGTCAGACCCGCCGCCAGGCGCTCCTTCAGCGCCTGCTCGACCTTGCCGATCGAGTCCTGATCGAGGGCGGCGGTCGGTTCATCCAGCAACAGGGCCGGCGAATGGCCCACCAGGGCGCGCACCAAGGCCAAGCGCTGGCGCTCACCCGTCGACAGTCGCGCCACCTTGGCCTGCAGCAGCTCCGACGCCAGTCCAAACCGTTCGGCCAGGTCGGCGGCGTCCTGCTTCTGGCCGGTCTTGAAATGGTCGGCGACATCATCGCTCCACCAGCCAGACTCGGCGGCGACATAGACCACCTGGCGCCGCCAGGCTGGGGCGCTCATCGACGAGCGCGCTGAGGCCCCCAACCAGACCTCGCCGTCGTTGGGATCGAGGTCGGCGATCATCCGCAGGAACAGGCTCTTGCCCGCGCCTGACGCGCCCATCACCGCCAGGCAGGTCCCGGCAGGGACGCTCAGGTCAAACGGGCCGGCCAGGGGACTTTTCAGGCCGTCGATCCGCAGGTCGCCGCTCATTGTCCCTCCCTATTGCAGGATCGCCGCGGCGATCAGACCCTGGCCGGCGATATAGGGCCACCAGACCAGCTGGCCCGACAGCGGCGTGCGCGCGCCCCGCACCAACTCGCTTGCCGCCGCCGCGCCGGACGCCAGCCGGCATAGGGCGCCCAGCGCCGCCGCCCAAAGATAGTGCGGCAAGGTCATGGCCGCGATAGTCGTGATCGCGGTCGAGGCGACAAAGGCGGTGACCTCGCCACGCAGCGCGCCCATCCGATCCCAGGTCCAGGCGCCGAGGCCGGCGAACACCGCCAGGGCCAAGGCCACACCCAGCCCCCGCACGGGTTCGGCGATCAGGGCCCCGTGACCGCCCCCGCTGTCGATGAACATCAGGGCGTAGATCAGGTCGGCGAGGATGTAGCCGCCCAGGCCGAGGCTCAGCCAGATCCGCCCGCGTCCTTCGAGCGCCGCGTCCGCCAGGGCGCTGAGCGCCAGGGCGGCGACCAGCGGGACGGGGCCGCCCCGCGCGACGGCGAGCAGGGTCAGCAGGCCGATAGCGCCGGCCCTGACCAGGGTATGCAGGCGCGACGCCGGCCGCTCAATGAACGCCGCTCCATAGACCAGCGCCAAGGCGCCGGCCAGCAAGCCAAGCCCCCATTCAACGATCATCAGCGGCCTTGGTGGGCGGGCTGGCAGGCCAAGCAGCCATGATGGGTGGACTCCGCGCCGGTTGCGCCTAGCCCTACAAGGGGTGCGCCGTTACGCCAAGTCCAGGGTCTGTCGCGCCGGGAGCCAGGTCAGGATCGGGGCCGGACGATCTTGTCGGCCAGGTTGGCGACCACCTGATGGGCGTCGAGGGCGCGTTTGTCGTCAGCGGGCTTAGGACCGTGGCCCATGACGATATCGGCGCTCGCCTCATATTTCTCGACCGTGGTCAGGTCGTCATCGGCCCAGAACGGGTCGCCCCAATAGGGGTCAAAGCGTCGCCATCCGTAGCGCGGCCCATAGATGCGCCAATAGGGTCGCCAGCCGAAACCATAGGGATCAGGCCCGATCGGATCGGCGAAGGTTTCGACATGCTTGTCGGTCGCCTCGTGCACCGTCTCGAACCAGTCATAGCCCTCGCGCAGGGTCAGTTCGGCGGCATGATAGAGCAGATAGGTCTCCACCGTTTCGCGCGAGGTCAACCCATTGCCCTTGAACATCACTCGGTAATGGTCGGTGTCGAGCTTGGTCTCGCTATAGCCGCCTGACTGCGTCGACCCCGTCTGCAGCGGCTGATAGGGGGTCGCGGTTTCGCAGGCGGCGAGGGCGCCGCCCAGGCTGAGGACCGCCGCCAGACTGATCAATGCGCGTTTCATAACGACCTCCAAGCTGGCCGACCGCCAACCTAATCGACAAGCGCGGCGCCAATATGACTCGGCGGCGCAACAAAAGCGAAACACTCAGGGCCGCGCCAGGCTCCAGATCACCACCGCCAGGGCGCCGAGCAGCAACAGCAGCGTCGCAATGGCCTGCACCCCGAAGCCCGGCCCGCGGGCGGACGGGTCGCGAACATAGCTCAGGCCATAGAGCACGCGGCCGATGATCCATACGCCGCCGAGGGCCGATCCGATCTCGTCGCCCAGCGCGCTGGCGAACAGCCGGTCGACGAACAGGCTGAACAGCCAGAGGACCGGCAGGAAGACGACCAGCCACTCCAGGGTGTTGCACTGGACCCGATAATAGCGCTCGAACACCGGATCGCCGGTGGTGGCGGGAGCAGCCACGCCGAATTTACCACGCGCCCGGCCCACTCGAAAACAGGTCCACAGATAGACCATCAGCGACAACAGCGTCACCAACGCAACCAGACTGTGCATGCCCTTCGCCTCCCCCACCGACGCGTTCGCGCCTTCGGGCGCGATGTTGCCACGGCGACGCCGGCAAGCGCAGCGGAAAATTCGGCCGGCTCAGTGGGCGGCGATGGTCAGCTCACGCAGCGCTGCGTTGGCGATGGTCAGCTTGGCGAAGCTCCAGCCGCCCGGCGCCGCCTCGATGGCCTTGAGCGTGTCGCGGGCGTTGCGAACCGCCGCGCCGCGCAGGCTGCACCAGGAACTGACCGCCGCGCGGGCTTTGGGGGTATCCTGGCCGGACTCGCTCCCGGCGACGAACTCCATGATCACCCGGGTCAAGGCCGTCTGTTCGGCCAACAGGTCCTCGACCAGTCGGCGCACCGCCTGGCGCTCATAGCTGTCGCCGCTGGCCAGCGATGCGGCGGCCTGGCGCAGGCGCTCGAACCCGAAGGCGGCCCCGGTCTGGTGGAAAATGCGCGCCACTGCGGTGACTGGCCAGCCCGAGGTCCGAGCCAGGTCGATCAGGTCGGCGATGGTGGTCAGCGGACGCAGCATGGCCACGGCCCGCGCCGCCGCTTCCGGCGCCCCGTCCTTGACCAGGCCGCGCACACGCCGGGCCAGGGCCTTCTGCTCGAAGCTGGACAGCACCCCGACCAGATCCTCGCGCAGGGCGTCGGCGCCGGGACGATAGGCGTCGATCAGGCTCTGCACCGAGGGGGGCGAGGCCGCGGTCGGCGCGCCGCCGGCGGCCAGACCGACCAGGCCGCGGCCAGCGGCGCGTTGCGCCATCCAGAAGGTCTCGCCACGCAGCACGCCGGCCAGCTCCAGATAGAGCCGGGTCTGGACCGCGGCGGGCGCCTGGCCGTCGAGGGCGCTGACCGCGCTCCAGGCGTCGTCGAAGCGCAGGATGGCCTTGGCGGCGGCGAAGCCGGTCATCAGGGCGGCGGCGTCGCAGCGCACCGCGTCGCGCAGCCGGCTGGGGAAGGTCGGCCCGCACAGATTGACCAGGTCATTGCCAACCACCGTGGCGATGATCTCGCGCCGCAGCCGGTGGCGGCGCATGGCGTCGCCGAATGCGGCCAGACCCTCGGGAAAATAGCCGCTGAGGGTGGCGGCGAAATAGGGATCGTCCGGGCCCGGCCCGGCGATCAGTTCGTCGAACAGGTCGATCTTGCCATAGGCCAGCAGCACCGCCAGCTCGGGCCGGGTCAGGCCCTTGCCAGCCTGGGCCAGGTCGCGAACCTGGGCCGCGGACGGCAGTCGCTCCAGCGCCCGGTCGAGGCTCCCCTTGGCCTCCAGCCCACGCATGAACTCGTTTTGATTGTCCAGCGCCGCCGGCGCCTCAGCCTCCAGCAGGCTGAGCGCGAGGGTCTGGTCGTAGTTGTGGCGCAGAACCTTGGCGGCGACGTCGGCGGTCATCGACTGCAGCAGCGCGTCGCGGCCGGCGCGGTCGAGCCGCCCGGCCCGCTCGGCCATGCCGGTGAGGATCTTGATATTGACCTCGTGGTCAGAGGTGTCGACCCCGGCGGAGTTGTCGATGGCGTCAGTGTCGATCCGCCCACCGGCCCGGGCGAAGGCGATGCGCCCGGCCTGGGTGACGCCCAGATTGGCGCCCTCGCCGACCACCTTACAGCGCAGCTGGGTCGCATCGACCCGAAACAGGTCATTGACCTTGTCGCCGACGTCGGCGTGGCTCTCGCTGGCCGCCTTCACATAGGTTCCGACCCCGCCAAGATAGAGCAGATCGACGCGCGCGCGCAGGATGGCGCCGATCAGCTCGGCCGGGGTGACCGTCTCGACCTTAAGCTCGAGCAGGGCGCGGACCTCGTCGGTCAGCACGATCGACTTGAGCGCGCGTGAGAACACCCCGCCGCCCTTGGAGATCAGCGCCGGGTCATAGTCGGCCCAGGACGAGCGGGGCAGGGCGAACAGCCGCCGCCGTTCGGCGAAGGAGACAGCTGGGTCGGGCGCAGGATCGAGGAAGATGTCGCGGTGGTCGAAGGCGGCGACCAGCCGGATCTGCGGCGACAGCAGCATGCCGTTGCCGAACACGTCGCCGGACATGTCGCCGACGCCGGCGACGGTGAACGGCTCGGCCTGGATATCCTTGCCCATCTCCCGGAAGTGGCGCCCCACCGCCTCCCAGGCCCCGCGGGCGGTGATGCCCATGGCCTTGTGGTCGTAGCCAGCCGATCCGCCAGAGGCGAAGGCGTCGCCGAGCCAAAAGCCGTAGTCGACGGCGACCCCATTGGCGATGTCGGAAAAGGTCGCCGTGCCTTTGTCGGCGGCCACCACCAGATAGGGATCGTCCCCGTCCAGGGCGATCACCCCCGGCGGCCGGATCACTGACCCGTCCGGAGCCAGATTGTCGGTCAGGTCGAGCAGGCCGCATAGATAGGTGCGATAGGCGCGCACCGCCTCAGCCCGGATGGCGTCCGGTCCGCCGCCGCGCGGCAGCAGCTTGGGATAGAAGCCGCCTTTGGATCCCACCGGCACGATCACCGCGTTCTTGACCTGCTGCGCCTTGACCAGGCCCAGAACCTCGGTGCGGAAATCGTCGCGGCGATCGGACCAGCGCAGGCCGCCACGGGCCACCGGGCCGAAGCGAAGGTGCACCCCCTCAACCTGCGGCGACCAGACGAAGATCTCGCGATAGGGCTTGGGGGCGGGCAGGTCGTCCAGGGTCCGGGGCGCCAGCTTGAAGCTGATATAGGGCTTGGCCTCGCCGTCGGGCCCTTGCTGGTAGAAGTTGGTGCGGGTCAGGGCGCGGGTCAGGGCGGCGATGCGGCGCAGCACCCGATCGGCGTCCAGGCTTTCGACCGCCTGCAGAGCCTCGTCGATCCGGGCGGCGATCTCCTCGGCCATGGCTTTGCGGGTTTCCGCCGTGGCCTGGATCGCCGGATCAAACTGGCTGCGGAACAGGTCGAGGATCAGACGGGTGACGCCGGGATTTTCCGACAGCGCCTGTTCCTGCACCGCCTGGGACGGGTCGAGGCCGGACTGCTGGCGATAGCGGGCCAGGGCGCGGATCAGTGCGGCCTCACGCCAGGAAATGCCCAGCTCCAGCACCAGACGATTGAAGCCGTCGTTCTCGGTCAGGCCGGTCCAGACCGCGACGAAGGCGGTTTCGAAGGCCTGGCGGATGTCGTCGAGCGCCAGGTCCTCACCGCGTTCGTCGTCGATCTGGAATTCGTGGGC